>Ga0102593_1000638_pt1 | contig 52422 bp, 49 predicted proteins | sample AraplaCol_mMS_r2_2_FD_76862 | JGI IMG/M metagenome (GOLD analysis project Ga0102593, IMG submission 76862) | Arabidopsis root microbial communities from North Carolina, USA - plate scrape MF_Col_mMS_r2 (SPADES assembly) (version 2) | ecosystem: Host-associated > Plants > Roots > Endosphere... | reverse complement strand
ACATGATCAAGCTTTGGGACGTCACCGGTCGCGAGGACCTGGCTATCCTTGACCGGCAACAAGCTGGCCTTCGTTCGTCGCGATATGAGCCGGGGCCGAACTCGCCAACACAAGAGCCTGGCATACGACTTGCGCTTGAGAAGTACCTCAAGATGATGGGCGAAATCGACTGACGGCATTCGCTGTCCCGCCTCGAAGCAAGGCAGGCGCTGTCACAGGCGCCATAAAGGCTCTCAGCGGAGTGACGCGCGACGGCGCGTCACTGGTTGCAGTATGCCGTGAGCGCGATGAGAGAAGGTTCCATCTATCACTTCCGAAGGCGGACCAACAATTACCGATGCTGCCGATATCATGAAAGAAAGGATTTCGTCGAAGCTATCCATTGCAGGCGCTTCGGGTCACTTGGACTTCATGCACAACGACGCTGTGGCACTTGGTGGCCACAGAATTATATGAAACTACGCCCCCTGGCGTTCCAACACGCGCTGCTTGAAAGCAGACGGCATTGCCGCGCCCTGTAAGGGCAGAGACCGCAGGCTCGCCACATGGGCTAGACGACGCCGAAGCGATACGGACTTACCCGCCCTCGCCGCTGGGGTCCGGTGGTCGCCTCTTGGATCAACGACGCGCTCAGCCGGTTAAAGTGGCGGTATAGGCAATGGATAGGTCTTGTCTCACAAAACACCGTCGATACCTTCTTTAGCGAACCCTTCCTTCGAAATGCTGCTGTTGTCTCGCCGGGGCGACACCCCTAGGACAGGCCGAAGGGGGACATTCCGCTGTCGCCCGAGTGCCGTCAATTCGACATGCCATGGGTTCTCCCGATGAGCTGCGCAATGTCGATCATATGGCGCAGTGAGGACATGATGCTTGATGGTGCTCGAGATCGACGGCAAATACGCTTGCGGCCACATCCTCCCTTAGAACAACGGTCGAGGATCGCATCGACGGCCACCTCAAAAAGTACCAGAACAACGTCCAATAGTGTTGGGTTGCGTAACCAGAATAGGTTTTTGAGATTCAGTTTGACGAGCGTGCGACGACCTTCTCAAAGTTGAGATGAAACCGGGCCCAGACCAGCGATATGCTACCCACTCCGAGCGGAATGTCACCTCTGGGCCACGACCGCGATGTGGCATGTATCTTGCTCGACAGTTCGTGGTCCCCTGCAAGCAGAGGCGGCGTTCAAGGCGATGGCGTGTGTACACCGCGCGACTTGGACGAAACTCAAAGCCGATGGGTCTTTTCACCGACTAATACGAATCTCAAAGGAACGAGAATGAGCAAGAAGAACATTGTGCCCCACTTTAACGTCAAAACTAAAATTCACGACCCGCTTCCGGAATTTGGCGGCGGCAAGGCTATCCTGTTTCATTCCGAGGATCGCAAGCGGCTCGCGGCTAGCTTTCGCGAGTCCGGGAAACTTCGCATGACGATGCCTTTCGATGACTTTTCCTATGTCGTCGGGGGTAGCGCGAAGATCATTGTCGACGGTGGCGAACCGGTCAGCCTTGCTGTCGGCGATGTGTTTTACCTGAAGCAGGGACAAGACGTGCAGTTCGACCTGTCGGACGATTTTCACGTTGTCACCATGCTGATGTCGGACGATCCGATCGAGGTCTAACCGACCAGTGGCGGAATCGAGGCGTTCGTAGCTGTCGATATCGTCAAGGTACCTGCTCGCCTCTCGCGGGAGCCACGTGATCTGCCCCCACCTGGTGGGAGCAGATCATTATGGAACTTGCGTTTACACCTTGATTGGGTCTTTCTCGTAGCTCCGTGATCGGGAGCGTAGGTCGCTCAGATCTCGGGTTGGTTGTTGGCGCCTTCCTATGATTCTGCGGGACTCGATCTCGCAGCAAGTGCAGGTTCGTGCCCCCGCTCAGCATATACGTTGCGGGACGAATCCGCGTTTATCTCTCGGCAGCGATCAGTTGGAAGGCTATGCTCGGCGCCAGCGCTGGCGCTCCGGTTTTGCAACTGCCGTCCACCGTTCGATGAGTAGTCACGAGCGGCCGCCTTTTCCTGACCGCATTGGCAGCTTCGAGTTTAGGCTGTCTGGCGTGTCTGAAAGAAACGGATCGAAGTTAAGCTTCTATCTGTCACTGCCATCGATGGTATGAACCGTTTCTTCGAGGAAGTTACACGGACTAGTGGCCGGTTATTGTCAGATCAAGCTTGCAGACACGACGCGTTAACACGAATAATGGGTGAAAATGGGCGGGCAGTTTCTGCCCGGAAATGCGGAAAGAGAGCGGAGCCATAGGTGGTATCAGCGGTGCTTGGCGCTTCCGTTAGCTGGGAAGCCGGGTCGGCTGGCCTTTCTGGGGCCTCGTTTCCACCATGGGGCGATTCTGTGCGACCGGCGAATCTTCGCCGAGCGCTTTGGCGAGGCGTCCTGGCTCTTTAGGTATAGCAATCGCACACCGGCTATCATCTTGGCCTTGTTGAGGGGGCCGGCAGAAGCCTCCCCCCAATCGCTGATGCTGCCGAGGCGCAATGGCGTTACGTCCATAGGCACGTCTGACGTCAGGACACCTGTCCCGACATTAACTCACATGATGTGGGTCGTCATACGCACGTACAGTCATTGACTTGAGCTGGCTCATAAAATGCCCTTCGATCCAGTCATCGGCATTGCCGACCATCGCAAGCTTGATCCGATGCTCATTTAGCGCTTCGAGCACCATTCGGATCAGCATTGCGGTGACATGTCTACCCGGGCAGATATGAAGACCGCCACCAAACGTTGTCGTACCCGCATTGCCGCGATTGAGGTCGAACTGCTCGGGGTTTGGGAAAACGGTGGGGTCCTGGTTTCCAGCCGACCAGAACATGGCCACGTAGGTACCACGTGGGATCAGCATACCGTCGTACTCGACATCCTCTATGGCTTGGCGCCTGAAGAAGATGGCTGGTGACTCCATGCGTAAAGCCTCGTTGACAGCGCGCGGCAGTAGAGCAGGATTTTCTCGAATCTGGTTGAACCCGTCAGGGTGATGCAACAAAGTATACATCGTGTTGCAGACGCCCAGCGCGATTGTATGGAAGGCGTCGATCATATTGCCGGCCATGAATGCGCCAATGTTGCGCGGCACGATCCCAATCGTCTCGACGTTCTCTTCCTCTACCTTAATTTTGGCGAGATTTTCCGCCATGCCCGTGATCATCTCGCTCTTGCCGGAACGAAGCGTGCGCAAAGTCGCCCGCTCCATCAATTCACGCCAATGACCGGCGCCCACATCGAGTTGATCCTGATCTTCTGGCGTTGGGTCCAGGAAGAAAAGCGGGGTCATCTCTCGGACACTCTCGACGATCGCGATCTTCTCTTCGTCTGTCATCCCGATCAGGGTACCGAAGAACCGTGCGGTAAGTTTTTCACAAAACTCAGAGACGAAATCAAAGCTCTCACCGCGGGGTAGCTCGTTGATAAGACCAGAAATCGTTTCTCGCGCCAGGCCTTCCATCTGTGTGAGCTGTTTTGGGCCAAGCTGGTTCGCCAAGATCTTGCGCACCGGGGTATGGATCGGTGGATTCATGGTGAAAAACTGATTGGCGAGGATGCTGGATACTGCCAGTCGAGGCGGTCTTTGGCCCTCGGGTGGCAGGTCGCCGGTGGCTTCCTCTAAGGTCAGGTCCGGGTACCAACCGGCTGGCGGGACGTTGGCGACCGCCGCAGTCGCCCCCAGAGCTGTAAGATCCGCGTATCTGAAAACAACCAGATCGCCTGCGGCGTTTTTGAGAAAGCGCGGTTCATCCTTCGAGAAGACATTGCGGCAGAAGTCTTTCAAACTGTTACGTCCACCGACGAACCCGAAATCCGTTACCGATTGTAGTCCCGCAATGTTGATGGCCGGTGGCTGAACAGGGGCTGAAAGCTCGCCGCTCTTTAAGTTGTTGCTCTGATTCATAATCTTCGGTGCCTTTCACTTGGCTGAATGGTTTCAATGTGAGGATGGCGTCATTCACCGACGAAGTTTTTCAGGACGTTAAGCGTGATCCGCGACACATTGTTGTCGTACCCATTGTAAGACAGGGCGCCGCACCAAGCGATGGATCCCACTCCAAAGACCGCGCCGCCCTTCGGATAGTCTAGAAGAACCATGTCGGCTTTTACCAATTGACTCACTGGTCGACCCTGCAGGGTGTCCATGTAGCTAACCCGCTCCGGGAACACCTGGGCATCGTCCGAAAACCCGCGGGCGGTAGCAAGGATCAAGGCGCTTGGCGATGTGCCCATGGCAGAATCAGCGCAGTCAATTTCATAACCGGCCGCGCCATATTCTTGAATCAGATTTGGAATGTCACCAATCAATTCATCGGCACCGATGCCCTCGAACACGAAGCTTGCGCGCGGATCAAAGCTGTCCGGCTGCCGCTCATATGGACGCCCCGGACCGGGGGTCTCTGCCGTGCTCCCGATGCCCAGCCAATTGTGCGGAGCGTGTCCCCGGTAGGTCCAGATACCACCCAGCTGACCTGTGGTGCTCAGGAATTCTTCTCCCGGTTCCGGTGACGACAGGCCAACGCCCTTGCCGCCGCGCCGGACCTCGATGGCAGAGCCAGTTGCCGGGTCGTGCCCAGTGACCCAATACATGCCATTGCCCGAAAGGGTCAGCATCCGCCCGCCTTCGCGGAGATAGGCCTGCGCCGATTGGACCATCTCGAAACTCCAATATTCCGAGTGCGAGGGGATCAGAACTGTCTTGTAGCCCGACAGCAGATCTGTGCCTTCGCTATGCAGATCCTCATCCGTGAGGACGTCGTACTCGAACCCGAAATGCTCAAGCCAGTCGACTATGAACAGATCAGCGTTCAGGCCATGCGGCGATCCCTTGCCGAAGGACAGATACTGCATGACGACGCGAGGACGCATATTCAGAATAGGGCGCAAGCGAGACGAATAAAATACGCCCGACCCGTCAGAGTGAATGTCGTACAGGCTCAACAGGCGCTGATTAACGATGAAGCGATCTTCTTTCTGTACCGCATAATTCGCGTCCGGATCGACACCACTCGATTCCAGAATGCGCTCATTGCCATACGCCATATAGGTGAAGGTCGGCAGCACCAAAGCGATCTTTGCCGATCTGGTTCCCCGCAATGGCCTTACGAAGAACGGGATATAGTCGTCATCAGCTTCCGATTCCCCACCAGGCGAAATGTGAAGCGCATAGACGCCGCTGCGCAGCCCCTGAGGGATTGTCCACTCCAGCGATGTCTTCCAGCCAGCGTCGCCCAAGTCATCGTCGTGGAAGTGCATGGCGCCATATTGATCGGGGGCATGGCGCCAGGACGTCTCTGCTCCCGTCCAGTTGTAGCCAGGCGTGCCGCGCACCGGCTGATTGACGGCCTTTCCGTGATAGCCGTTGCCCGAGACATCGGTGATTTCCCATGTGTCGATACCTTGGGAAAAGTTCCAGGCGGCAAGCAGATCTGCCGTGTCGCCAGCCCCCCCCCCAGATGCTCGGCGATAAATTTTTGGTGAGTCTATCTTCCCATTGAAAACATGCGCAGCTGCGGGCCTTTCACCAGCGCCGCGGTTTAATTCGGCGCCGATTGTGAAGTCAGCGCGCGAGCCGAAGCTGGAAGCGAGGACCATACTTGACTCGCCGCCAGGAACCGAACCGCTTTTTGTGTGAGGCGCAAGGGCGAGGCTCAGGCGGGCCTCGCGACGATCATACGCCACTGTTACCTTATACCAAGTCCGGGCTACCACGGGCATCTGCAGTACTAGTTTGTCCTGCCCGGCTGCAAAGGCAAGGTGGCCTTCGTCAAGCGACAGGACGAAGCCGCCCTCTCCACCTTGCGATAGCAGTACGCCCTTGGTCTGGCCAGGCATGGTCGGCCAGATCCACAACTCTGCAGAAAAGCCGTCCGCCAGATCGAGGCCATCGCGATACGGGATGTGAATATAGGATCCAGCGTGCAGTGCCTGAACCTCGCCTGGGTGTTCGCCGTCCAGCGCGCTCGGCACATGCTCGTATTTAAAACCCGGTGATCCGGCACGATCGTCGCCATGAATAAGCCTCACGATCCGGGCCGAGTAGGTGGAGAATTCGGAACTCACCTTAAACTGCAAAAGATCGTTTGGCTGAACGCTGAGTGCACTGGAATAGCCTAAGAGTTTCATCACGTTCTCCTGTTCCGCATCCCACCGAACGATCGGAGGGATGGCCTCGTCAAAATGTCGTCTTCGACACCTAAACATTAGGTAGGCAAATCGCGTGCCATTCAGCGGTAGCCGCGATCCCGGGGCCGCGGCAATGAAATAAGGCATAAAATCGTATTTTTGCCGCCCTGCCCTCGATTCCGGTCTCACAATTGAGATCGCGGATTTGCAATTGAGACAAGCTGAGGTTGCGTCGGCATGGGTGCCGTGATGCGGCGGTTCTCGTGCTTACCATTCGATTGGCGCCGATTTAAGGTCCTGATAGGGCTTGTCTAGCCCGAAACCCGGAAGCCGCATTGCGGCCAAGGTGCGCGCCCGCGCCTGAAGACCACACTATCGTACCAGGTCGTAACCCGCTCCGCCAGATTGTCCAGCTATCGAGCTTAATCTTCCTCGGTGGGGTGGGGTAAAGGTGAGAGTAATCCCTCCCGTGGGAAGCTTTGGCGGCGGGTCGCAATGGCCTTCCGGTTTGGACGATTGGCTGATAGAATTGTATGGATCAGAGTATGCGCTGAAGGCAACGGCGAGAGTGTTTGGATCGGCGGGTTTTTCTCAAGTCAGTTGCAACAGTTTCGGCCGCCGCGCCAGGACATCCGTGTCGCAGTTGGTTAGCAATCATGCCCGGACTCATTTCGACCGACCGCTCTCTCGACCGTTTGCCAACCGACCAGGATCTGGAGCGGCTGCAGTTCACGACCTTGCTATACTATCTACAATGCACGAACTCGGACAACGGTCTGGTTCGCGACAAAACCGAACCGAGCGCCCCGTCAAGCATCGCGGCGATTGGCATGGCCCTGGCGACAATTCCCGTTGTTGTGGAGCGCGGCGTAGTCATCCGGGAATTCGCGGCAAAGATCACCCGCAGGCGACTACGGTTTTTGATGGAATGTCCGCAGGGACCAGAGCCCGATGCATCCGGGTATAGGGGCTTTTTCTATCATTTTCTGGACATGGAAACGGGCCGCCGGGCTTGGCAATGTGAGTTGTCCACGATCGATTCAGCTTTCCTGTTCGCAGGCGCCCTGACGGCAGCGACTTATTTTGATGGGGATACGTCCGATGAGGCGGAAATCCGCCAGCTGGCGGAAGCACTTTACGAGCGAGCCGACTGGATCTGGGCTTGCGATGGCGGCCCTACCTTGACGCATGGCTGGCACCCGGAAAACGGGTTTATTCCCTATCGCTGGCGCGGTTACGACGAGGGTCTGCTGCTGTACTTTCTCGGGTTGGGATCGCCGACCCATCCATTGCCACCGGAGAGTTACGCCGCCTACACCGCGAGCTACGAATGGAGAAACATCTACGGTCGCGAATTGCTTTATTCAGGACCGCTTTTTACCCACCAGTTGTCGCACATGTGGATAGATTTTCGAGGCATTCGTGACGAGTTCATGCGGGAGCACCACAGCGACTACTTTGAAAACAGCCGGCGGGCATCGTTCGTTCAGCGGGAATATGCAATTCGCAACCCAATGGGTTTTGCGGGTTACGGGGAGAATTGTTGGGGCTTTACTGCCTGCGACGGACCAGCATGGGGTAAGCGGGCGATCAATGGCGTCGACCGCGAGTTCTTCGACTACATCGCCCGTGGCGCCCCCTTCGGACCTGACGATGGCACCGTCGCCCCATGGGTCGTTGTCGCCTCGCTGCCGTTCGCGCCGGAGATCGTCTTGCCGACGATCCTCAACTTTGCGCGGATGAAGCTTGGCATGACGCGGCTTTACGGTTTCAAACCGTCGTTTAACCAGACCTATGCCGTGGAAAACAGTCCCACCGGATGGTGGGTAAGTCCCTATCACTTTGGCATTGACCAAGGTCCGGTGGTGCTGATGATCGAAAACTACCGGACCGGTTTGCTCTGGAACATCATGCGGCGATGCAAGCCCCTGGTGATCGGATTGCGTCGCGCGGGATTTTCAGGAGGGTGGCTCTAAATTCAATATGTCGCGACCCTAGCGTTCCTCGCTCTAGCCTGGTTGGCACGCCCTCGTCTGAGTTCGCTTCAACTGCGGCGGCAGGTCGAAGCTCGTGGTCGTGGTGAGGTCCAGGACCCCGTCAGCAGAATCGATCCACCAATTGCGAAGTGTGCGACCTCATGAACCTCTTTCGCCCACGATATTAAGAGCCATGCGTGACCAGATCCTGCCGCTCGCCTCTTCAGCGCCTAATCTGCCCATCAATCATCCGCGCATCCTCTACAGTCGATCACTTGCGTTAGGCACCTTTGCGACAACAATCTCGTTTCGCCTTCTTTGCTTCTCAATCGTGAGAAGCGGCGTGCCATCGTCTGGGCCCCCACGCGTAGTCCTCTCCACGTGCAGTGCTGAGGCCCGCGTATTTAATTTCAGAGAAACGATCCGATCACGTCGTCTCGACTGGCACACGTCTTGCAAAGCCATATTAGTTACGATTGGCGAATGCCGCGTATGCGCTAGCAAGACGGGAAACTTTCGACAGCTTGAAGGACGCTCAGCATGACTGACACTCCGATGCAGAATGATCCAGCAATCGAAGAACTGATGAAGGACGCAATAACCAGTTACATGCTGGACCGCTTTGACGTAGTGGATCGGCTGAAGGTGGCCGTCCAGCAAATCGCCTTGGAACTGCTTGCCGAAGAGATGGCGACGCTGAGGAAGAAGGCTGCCGAGGCAAAGGCGCCATATCTCGTAGCCACAGACGTGTCGGCAGCCGCCTAGCATAAGGCCGCACTAATCTGGGAAGTCGCGTCATACCGTGCCTGGAGCCCCTTGGGCGATGTCGAGTAAGAACCCGGTCAGATTTTGCGACAACAATCTCATTTCGCTTTCTACACGTCTCAATCTTGAGAAGCAGCGTGGCGCAGTTTGGCTTTCCACGTGTTCCTATCCGCATGCAGCGTTCGAGGTGCGCTATTTGATGGCCCAGATTGCAGATTCGATCACCCCGCACAGACTGGCACACGTCTTGCTTCGACGTAGTTATGATTGGCGAATGCCGCGTCCGCGGTGTGCAGGGCGGCAAGCTTTCCTATAGGAGACAAGGTACGATTATGCTCGCTATCCAGGTCATTAAACGCAGTGGTACCACACAGGCTATATCGGCAGCACCCGGCATCAGCCTCAGAGAGGCGCTTCGCAGCCATGGCATCGACGAATTGGTGGCGCTATGTGGCGGCTGTTGTTCTTGTGCCACATGCCATGTCTACGTCGAGCACGGCCCACAGGGCATGGATCAGGTTGGCAGTCCGGATGAAGACGACCTCCTTGACTGCTCCGTGCACCGTCAGCCGAACTCACGGCTGTCATGCCAAATCGCCCTGGATGATACGACCGGCCCCTTGGTCATCCGTATCGCCCCTGCGGATTAGTCGATATGCAGCGAGCAGATGTCCTCATCGTCGGCGCGGGTCACGGCGGAGCGCAAGCCGCTGCGGCGCTTCGTGAAAACGGTTTCCAAGGTAGCGTGATGATGGTCGGGCGCGAGCCTGACATGCCTTATGAACGGCCGCCTCTCAGCAAGGAATACTTGGCCCGGGAGAAAGAGTTCGACAGAATATTGATCCGCACAGCCCAGTTTTGGGAAGACAAGCGGATTGCGATGCTACTCGGGACTGAGGTTGTCGGCATCGACCCGGCGGCTAAGGTGGCCACATTGTCGAGCGGTCGAACGATCGGATATGGATTCTTGATCTGGGCGACGGGTGGGGATCCACGCCGGCTGTCTTGTTCGGGGGCCGACCTAGTCGGCGTTCATGCCGTTAGAACGCACGAGGATGCCGACCGGTTGATGCACCAACTGGATGGCGGCGCCAGACGCGTCGTCGTGATTGGTGGGGGTTACATCGGCCTGGAGGCGGCGGCGGTCCTGACCAAGCTGGGCTGTTCGGTCGTCCTGCTCGAAGCGCTGCCGCGTGTCCTGGCGCGGGTAGCGGGTGAATCGTTGTCCGCATTTTATCAGGCCGAGCATCGCGCCCACGGCGTGGATCTGCGGACCGGCAGTTCTGTGGAATGTATTGAAGGAGATGGCACTAAGGTCACGGGTGTCAGGCTGCACGACGGTGAAGTCATAGGCGCGGATTTGGTCATTGTCGGGATCGGCGTCGTCCCATGCGTCGCGCCGTTGATTGCGGCCGGCGCGACTGGAAGAAACGGGGTGGATGTAGACAACTTTTGTCGAACCTCTCTCCCCGACGTCTACGCGATTGGCGACTGTGCTGCCCACGCGAACCGATTTGCAGATCACGAAACAATACGATTGGAGTCTGTCCAGAATGCCGTCGACATGGCTACCACCGCGGCCAAGTCGATCTGCGGACTAGTGGCCCCTTATGAGGCAACCCCTTGGTTCTGGTCCAACCAATATGACCTCAGATTGCAGACCGTGGGTCTTTCCACCGGCCACGACGAGGCTATCCTGCGCGGATCCCCCGCATCTCGCTCATTTTCAGTGATCTATCGCAGGAAGGGCATGGTTGTTGCGCTCGATTGCGTCAACATGGTGAAGGACTATGTGCAAGGCAGGAGGCTGGTCGAGTCCCGCGCTCAGGTTGATCGAGGGGCGCTTGAAGACATCTATCAACCCCTGAAGGAATTGTGAACTGAGGCTTCAATGGCTGTAGCCGCGACCTGACACTCAGTCGGATAACACGAACCTCGCTCCAAAATGGGGAACTGCATGAGTACCCCCAAGGACTCGTTGATATCCCCAACACCCTCCGATTTTCCCGTGTCCCAGGTTACATATGTCAAGTTCGAATGCCCTTTTGATTGAAAATGCACCGGTCACCGAGAGGCCCTTCGCACATTTCAATCCGCCGATCCGTCGCCAAAGCCCGCTTCGTCAGGCGGTGACACGCGCCTATCGCAGTCGTGAGACCAACTGCGTGGCCGCGCTGCTGCCGTCGGCGGACTTTCCCTCACTTCAAGAGTTCAATTTCAAGGAAGGAATGATTTCATGAAAACCCGCGCCGCAGTCGCTGTCGCCGCCGGAAAGCCGCTAGAGATTATGGAGGTCAACCTCGATGGTCCGCGCGCCGGCGAAGTGCTGGTCGAGGTCAAGGCCACCGGGATCTGCCACACCGATGATTTCACCCTGTCGGGCGCCGATCCGGAAGGCCTCTTCCCGGCCATTCTCGGCCATGAGGGCGCCGGCATCGTCGTCGATGTCGGCCCCGGCGTCACCTCGGTGAAGAAGGGCGACCATGTCATTCCGCTCTACACCCCGGAATGCCGCGAATGCTATTCCTGCACCTCGCGCAAGACCAATCTCTGCACGGCGATCCGCTCGACCCAGGGCCAGGGTGTGATGCCGGACGGAACCTCGCGCTTCTCCATCGGCAAGGACAAGATCCACCACTATATGGGCTGCTCGACCTTCGCCAATTTCACCGTGCTGCCGGAGATCGCCCTTGCCAAGGTCAATCCCGACGCGCCCTTCGACAAGATCTGTTACATCGGCTGCGGCGTGACGACAGGCATCGGCGCGGTGATCAACACCGCCAAAGTCGAGATCGGCGCCACCGCGATCGTCTTCGGTCTTGGCGGCATCGGCCTCAACGTGTTGCAGGGCCTCAGGCTCGCCGGCGCCGACATGATCATCGGCGTCGACATCAATCCTGACCGCAAGGCCTGGGGCGAGAAGTTCGGCATGACGCATTTCGTCAATCCGAAGGAGGTGGGCGACGACATCGTGCCCTATCTCGTCAACATGACCAAACGCAATGGCGACCTGATCGGCGGCGCCGACTACACCTTCGACTGCACCGGCAACACCAAGGTGATGCGCCAGGCGCTGGAGGCCTCCCACCGCGGCTGGGGCAAATCGATCATCATCGGCGTTGCCGGGGCCGGCCAGGAGATCTCCACCCGTCCGTTCCAGCTGGTCACCGGTCGCAACTGGATGGGCACCGCCTTCGGCGGCGCGCGCGGGCGCACCGACGTGCCGAAGATCGTCGACTGGTACATGCAGGGCAAGATCCAGATCGACCCGATGATCACCCACACCATGCCGCTCGACGACATCAACAAGGGCTTCGAGATGATGCACAAGGGCGAAAGCATTCGCGGCGTGGTGGTCTACTGAGCCATGAAAACCATCTCGACCGAGAAATCTCATGGCGGCACTCAAGGGGTCTATGTCAGTCGCTCCGAGGCCTGCGACTGCGACATGACCTTTGCGGTATACGTGCCGCCGCAGGCGGCCAAGGGCAATTGCCCGGTGCTGTGGTATCTGTCCGGCCTGACCTGCACGCATGCCAATGTCATGGACAAGGGCGAATATCGGCGGCTTGCGGCCGAGCTCGGACTGATCGTCGTCTGCCCGGATACCAGTCCCCGCGGTGACCACGTTCCGGATGAATCGGACAATTGGCAGTTCGGCAAGGGCGCCGGCTTTTACGTTGACGCCACCGAGCCGCCGTTTTCGGCGAATTATCGCATGTACAGCTACATCACCGACGAGCTGCCGCGCCTCCTTGCCGCAGAATTTCCCGTCGATATGGACCGCCAGGGGATATTCGGCCACTCAATGGGCGGACATGGCGCAATCACCATCGCGCTCAAGAACCCGGACCGCTTCCGCAGCTGCTCGGCCTTTGCGCCGATCAGCCATCCCTCGGTGTCCGGCTGGTCGAAACCGGCATTGCGGAAATATCTTGGGCCCGATGAAAAGACCTGGCGGGCTTATGACGCTTTCTCGTTGATCGAAGACGGGCACCGGTTCCCGGAATTCCTCGTCGACCAAGGGACGGCGGATAGCTTCCTGGAGGATGGATTGCGCCCCGAAGAGCTGAGGCAAGCCTGCGAGACGGCCGGGATCAGCCTGCGGCTTCGCATGCAGGAAGGCTACGGCCACTCCTACTTCTTCATTTCGACCTTCATGGAAGACCATCTGCGCTGGCACGCGCGGAGATTGGGAGACTGATTGCAGAGCTTGGCCGGGCATATCGCAAACGGCCCAGAAAAGGAGGAAGAACCAAATGACCAGCATAGCCATACATCCGGCAGTGGATTCAGGCTTTCGGGCGACTGACGCTGCTTTTGCAGGCGGGACGCTCGTCTGCAAGTGCGCCAGCAATCCAGTGAAGGTAAAAATCAAGAGCGATATTGCCCACAATCATGCCTGCGGCTGCACGAAGTGCTGGAAGCCAGACGGTGCAGTCCTTTCGGTCGTGGCGGTCGCTCCGACCGAAAGTGTTGAAGTCTTGGAGAACGGCGATAAGCTTGCCGTTGTCGATTCCGCCGCCTTGATCCAGCGCACCGCCTGCAAGGAGTGCGGCGTGCATATGTATGGCCCGGTCGAGCGCGAACATCCGTTCCAGGGATTGTCGTTCATCCATCCGGAACGCTTCCAGGAAAGCGGCTGGGCGAAGCCGGGCTTTGCGGCCTTCGTGTCGTCGATCATCGAAAGCGGCTTCGACCCTGCTAAGATGGACGCCGTCAGGGCGCAGCTGAAGACGTCCGGCCTCGAGCCTTACGATTGCCTAAACCCTGGACTGATGGACTACATCGCAACCTGGACCGCCAAGAAGAGCGGCGTTCTGGCCTCGTGATTGCTTCCGGGGAGCGCCCAGCGGGCGCTCCCCGACAGAACCGCGGCCTCGATAATTGCGAGTTCTAGCGCAAACATCCATGGGCATTTCGCATCACCGGAAACAGAAACCTTTGAAAAATGGAAAAAACGTCGGGTTGCAATCGCAGAGCCGGCCGACGCCGTGCAGCCTTTGGACCAAGCTGCCGCTAGGAAAACTAGGGCGCTTCAAGATTCCTCGGGGAAGAACGTCATGTAATCAAGTGTGCTCATTCCGGCTCTGACCAACTCCAATGGGCCTTTATCGAGTGCGTAGACGTACTTTCTGCCTTGTCCGATCACTAGCTTATTGACGTCCTCAACGATTACGTCTGGGTGCAATCCTTTGATTACATTCATAATTTCTTGGTTCATAAAAACCACCGAAAAGATGTGTTGGGCTTATAGCCAAGGCAAAGTGCCCATCTTCGCGGCCGAGACCGTTGGTCATTATCACCGGGTGATCGGATGTCATAAAGCGCCTATCCGTATCCTGCGATACATCCAGCACGTACACATCCCGCTCATAAACAACGTCAAAACCTTCTCGTTTTGCATCATACGCGTCGCCATTAAAATCCCCGTACGCTCGGCTAGCCCTGGTTCGACCGTAAGCATCAGCTAGCCGGCGCCTACACAAAATCCAGATATTCACCAACTGCACGCCTCTTCCAACAATATTGGCGACCACAGGCTGCCATCGAAGGCATCTTGCCCTCCCCCCCTGGCCATCGATACGCCTCGCGGATGGCGTGAATCGGGAATTCCGCCATCTGCTGGCCCCATCCCTCGACCTGGGCGGCGGATTTGCCGGCATCGCCCGTGTGAGGTTGAAGGCGGCAAATAGCTTACCAATTTTCCACCGCCAAGCTCAGCCCGGCGCTTTCCGGCGGATGATGGCCCACTCGAAATCGGTCAGATCGAAACGACGACGTTCGTCCGAAACAGCTCCAAATCAAAACCTCAAGGAATCAAAATCAATGCGATCTGAAACCCCGTTGATGAGTGCACGACCTAAGCAAAAAATCGGCACAGCCCTTACACTCGAATTTGAGATATCGTATACTATATTTGAATGAGCTTGGTTTGGCTTTCTAGTCTCCCATGCCGTTCGGGTGTCTAGGGAGGCTGTGTTCACGGCGTTGCTTCGGCAAGGCGAGATCACCGACCGTCTCGATGGCGTTAAAATCAACACCACTGGCGGCTTAGGCCAGGAGAAATCTATGACAAATTTTCGAAATGCTATCACCATCACGTCTGATGCCGCCCTCGAGGCGTTATCGGCAGCGGTCGCCCATGCAAAGTCAATGAACGTGCCACAGTGCATTTTTATTGTGGATCTCAGCGGAGAAACATTGGCGAGCGTGAAGATGGACGGAGCAAAATACCTCAGCATGCACACTGCCAGAGCTAAGGCGCGTACCGCGGCTTCAATAAATTCCGCAACTGGGTCGGTGCCTCCCGAGGCAGGGCTTGCGGCAGGCATTGCGTCGCAAGGCGGTGTGACACAGATGCCCGGCGGGCTTCCCATCCGGTTTGGCGGGGTGCTTGCGGGCGGTATTGGAGTGGGCTCAGGGACCGGAGATCAGGACTTTGAAGTCGCCCGCGCAGCGCTTGCTGCAATCGGGGCTGATGCCGTATAAATTTCGGGATGTCGACGAGGGCGTGGCCCTCGTCGACATCACACCAGGCTCTTGGATAGCATCTATCAGCCGATCTCGCACTTCGACACCGAGGCATGAATGTCTAGGCTCCTAGCCGCTTTGAGACTGTAGCAGCGGCTGTCCGAACAAGTTCACCTATCTTGTGTATTCTTTCGTCTTGCATTCTATGAGTCGGACCCGAAACCGAAATGCCAGCGATGGCTTCTCCATGCACATTTAGAACTGGCGATGCCACGCAGCGCATTCCAATGGTCCGTTCTTCATCGTCGATAGCATACCCTCGTTCGCGTATCTTCAAGAGCTCGGCCTTCAACTGCGAAATGGAGTGGATGGTCTTGGCAGTAAAACGCTCAAGTTTGCTGTTCCCAAGTTGATGGTTCAGGCGCGCTTCGTCGAAGGTGCTCATAAGCGCCTTGCCTATCCCGGATGCATGAAGGGGTGAAAGCGTTCCGGGCGGGAAAAAAGCCCGGATCGACTCGTGCGTTTCGACTTGGCTCACGAATAATACATGCCCTCCTCTCATCTCGATCCCGAGATTTGAGGTCTCCCCGGTCTCCATCATCAGCATTCGCATGACAGGTCGGCCTCGTTCTACGACGTTAGAGCGCCGCAGGAATGCCGCGCCGGCTCTGTAAGCCTCGGGTCCAATATTCCAAATTTGGTGGTCTTGGCTAATTTCAACAAACTCTCTTTTCTCCAGCGTAGCTAGCACACGGTGCATGGTGGCCGGAGATTGATTTAAGTGGGTGGCTAGCTCCGACAATGTCATACCTTCGGGCGTAGCCAATGCCTGAAGAACGTCCAAGGCTCGATCAAGAGACTGTATCGAGGTTGGAGACTGGGGGCCGTTGAAACCTTTCGGACGGCCTCTTCGTCGCTGGGGCAGCGCCATATCGTATACTCCAATTGCGCTTGAGCCTTCAATTCCAAAGCGGAGGAAGCTTTTGAAAAATGGCAAGTGACTGTGCACTATATATAAAATTGTCTAGTCGCAAAAATAAAAAACTTTTTCAAAAAAATTTATAAAGCTTGAAGTCGATGATATCAGTTAATCAACAACAGGGAGAACCTACGCCAAAATGCAAAATCCAGTTTTCATTCCCGGTCCAACAAACATTCCAGAAAAGCTCCGGCGCGCAGCGGACCTCCCAACAATGGATCATCGCTCAGCGCACTTCGCTGAAATCTTCCTTCCGGCCCTTAGCGGGGTTAAGGCAGTATTGAAGACGAGGGAAGGCGAAGTCTTCCTGTTTCCTGGAACTGGTACGGGCGGCTGGGAAGCTGCAATCACAAACACGCTGAGCCCTGGTGATCGTGTACTCGCTTGCAGGCATGGTGTATTCAGCCAGCGCTGGATCGATCTCTGCAAGCGTCACGGACTGGATGTTGTCACAGTGGAGGCGCCTTGGGGTGACGCAATTCCCGCCGACCGCTTCGAAGAGATACTTACTAAAGACACTTCCCATCAAATTCGTGCCGTTCTAGCGACGCACAACGAAACCGCCACGGGTGTTACTTCTGACATTGCTGCGGTCCGACGTGCTCTAGACGCGGCGGGCCATCCAGCGATGCTTCTTGTTGACGGAGTGAGTTCGATCGCCTCGATCGATTTTCGCATGGATGAATGGGGTGTCGATATCGCTGTAACGGGGTCGCAAAAAGGGTTTTCGTTGCCTGTTGGTCTGGCTATCACCGCATTTTCTCCGAAGGCACTTCAAGCCGTAGAGACAGCAAAACTACACCGGACGTTCTTCGATGTTCGCGATATGCGCAACCGTAACGCGTATCCGTACACGCCTCCTGTGGGATTGCTGCACGGCCTGAAGATATCAACCGAGATGCTTCTTTCGGAGGGCATCGAGAATGTTTACCTAAGACATCGTCGTATTGCAGAGGGCGTGCGCGCTGCGGTGAATGCATGGGGCCTCGACTTGTGCGCGAAGAAGGCTGAGCAATATTCAAGCACCGTAACTGCAGTCTGCACGCCGCAGGGATTCGATGCCAACTCTATCGTCACACACGCAGCAGCGAAATACGACGTCGCCTTTGGCGCTGGTCTTGGGGACGTGGCCGGCAAATTGTTTCGCATTGGACATCTCGGATATCTAAGCGATGTATTGGCATTGTCGGGAATTGCTACCGCAGAGATGGCAATGGTCGACCTAGGTCTCAAGATAGAGCTGGGATCTGGAGTTGCCGCGGCCCAAGAGCATTTCCGAACAAATAGCTCGCGCGAAACACGCGCTCAGCCAGCCTAACGATGTCGCGCTGACCACACGGTTCCCCGCCTGCGAGGAAACGGTTTCGCATACGCGAACCCGAAAACATGATGGCCCAAAGGCGGTTGAAAGCATCGGGCACGCGTTTCAAAAGTCGACTTCGATCGTTCACTTGTCTCCAAGGAAGAATTTGCGAGCGAGCGGGCCGTTCCATTGCGCGCTGTACCGTGGCCAACTTGATAATCTGAGATGTCTGGGTAATCGCCGAACGTGACGTTTCTTTACGAACTTTATGTTATGCCGTGCAATCGCAGAGGCTGCGTTCGCTTAGGCAAAGATGGCTTAACGAAAGCCTTCGTACGCGCGAGGATCATTTCCCATTGGAGATTGCGAGACTTGCTACCGCTTGGGCGGAAGGCGCCGTTGTCGACCGCGTCCAGAAAATCTTTGTAAATCTTGCGTCATAGACTGCGGTTTTGGGTACATGCAGAGAAACCCTACGGGTTCGCGCGCGTCGGGACATTGAAGGCGACCGTAAATCTCGTTCCGGCAAGAGCGATTTCCATCAAGCTGCGCGGTTTTGGCGATTCTCAATGAGGTCCTCGATCACCGTAGGATCGGCCAAGGTGGATGTATCTCCGAGTGATCCGAAATCGTCTTCCGCGATTTTGCGAAGTATGCGGCGCATGATCTTGCCTGAACGGGTCTTCGGTAGCGAGGATGCAAATTGGATCAGATCAGGTGCCGCAATCGGCCCAATGTCGGTACGAACGTGTTTGACCAATTGCTGCCGAAGCTCATCAGAACCTTCTTCGCCATCCATCAGAGTTACGTAGCAATAGATGCCCTGGCCTTTGATCGCATGTGGATAACCGACGACCGCCGCCTCTGAGACCAGCCTGTGCGAAACCAGTGCTGACTCAATCTCCGCCGTGCCCATGCGGTGCCCGGATACGTTCAGGACATCGTCAACCCTGCCCGTAATCCAATAGTAGCCGTCTTCGTCGCGCCGGCAGCCATCGCCTGTGAAGTACCGACCGGGGAAGGTGGTAAAATAGGTTTTGACGAAGCGATCGTGATCACCGTAGACGGTTCGCATTTGTCCGGGCCAGCTATCGCCGATGCAGAGATTTCCATCCGATGCTCCGTCCAGGATATTTCCATCGCTATCAACCAGTTCCGGCTTTACCCCGAAAAATGGCTTCGCCGCTGATCCCGGCTTCAGCTCGGTCGCGCCGGGAAGCGGCGTAATCATGTGACCGCCGGTTTCTGTTTGCCACCATGTGTCGACGATGGGGCAGCGTTTTTCACCAACCACATCGTGATACCAATTCCACGCTTCAGGATTGATCGGCTCTCCAACGGTGCCTAGTACCCGCAAGCTTGAGCGCGAGGCGCGAGTGACAAATTCGTCACCCGCACCCATCAATGACCTGATCGCAGTTGGGGCGGTATAAAAGATGTTTACCTGATGCTTGTCTATGACGTTCCAGAACCGCCCTTGATCGGGAAAGGTCGGTATTCCCTCGAAAAGCAATGTTGTCGCGCAGTTCGCTAGTGGGCCATAGACAATGTAAGAATGGCCGGTCACCCAACCGACATCCGCTGTACACCAGTATGTGTCGCCCGGTCGGTAATCGAACACGTATTCGTGGGTCATAGACGCGTATACGAGATAGCCACCAGTGGTGTGCAAGACACCTTTAGGCTGGCCAGTCGAGCCGGAGGTGTACAGGATAAACAGCGGATCTTCCGCGTTCATTCGCTCGGGCGGACAATCCCGAGCAACGGTTGTTATTTCCTGATGGTACCAGAGATCTCGGCCAGCCGTCCATTCGACATCACCGCCTGTTCGGCGTACCACCAGCACCTTGTCGACGTCGGCGCCCGTCCTGGCAGCAATAAGGATAGCTTGGTCGACGTTGTCCTTCAGCGGTACGTGGCGACCGCCACGGACACCCTGGTCAGAGGTGATGAGGAATTTTGAACTGCAATCCACAATACGGCTTGCCAAAGCTTCGGATGAAAACCCTCCGAACACAACGGAGTGAATAGCACCTATCCGCGCACACGCTAGCATCGCATATGCTGCCTCGGGGATCATGGGCATGTAGATTGTGACCCGATCTCCCTTCTTGACGCCGTGCTTCTTGAGGACGTTCGATAGGCGGCAAACATGCTCGTGAAGCTCGCTATAGGTAACCTTCAGGTCCACGCCCGGGTCGTCACCTTCGAAAATGAACGCCACGCGATTTCCATCAGTCTTCAGATGACGGTCAATGCAATTGTAAGAGACGTTAGTTTCACCGTCCTCGTACCATTTGATGCTGACATCCCCCGAAAACGACGTATTTTTCACCCTTGTGAATGGCTTGAACCAATCAATTCGTTTTCCATGCGAGCCCCAGAACTTATCCGGATCGTCAATGCTTTCTTCGTACCAACTCTCGTACAGCGCCTTGTCGATGACCGGACGCGTGCTCGCCAACCGCTCCGTGTCGTGGATTTTGTTCTCAGACATAACTTCACCAGATGAAATTTAGTTGGATCGAAGGAGTGCTCTATTCCGTCCGCAATCTGCATTGCGGCGATCGAAACAAGGTTGACCGCCACAATGTGCCTCAGTCCCGCGCTCACTCACGTGAAAATTTGGTTACAACGTTCCGCGTCAAGCGTGAGACGTTATTTTCGTAATTGTTGTACGAAAGTGCCCCGCACCACGCAATCGATCCGACAGAGAAAACGGCGCCTCCATTGGGATATTCCACGAAGGTCATATCGCAGCGGACGTTTGGATTTACGGACCCACTTTGTTGAGAATCCGCGGTCATGATTTCCTCACAGCAAGCTTGGGCATCGTCCGAAAACCCGGTTGCAGAGGCCACAATCAATGTTTCGACTGGGGTTCCAACTGCCGGATCGGCTCGGTCAAACTCGTAACCCGCTGCACCGTATTGCTGTATCAGGTTCGGGAAATCACCGATCAATTCGTCCTTGCCTATCCCTTCGAACGCAAAGGCAACCTTCTCGCTTTCGCCGTCGGGCAAGCGGGCATACGGTCTTCCAATACCTGGGGTTTCCGCAGCAAACCCATTTCCGAGCCAGGTCTGAGGAGCCAAGCCACGATAACGCCAGAGCCCGCCCAACGCGCCTGTCGCGCTGAGATGTGCTTCGCCGGGCTGGGTCTCCCACATTCTCGTGCCGGGGCCACGTCTGCGAATCTCAACGCTACTCTTCGTGGTTTGGTCCAATTGGGTTACCCAGTACATGCCGTTGCCGGATAGATTGAAAAGCTTGCCACCAGAGCGCAGATAGGCCTGCGCCCCAAGGATCATTTCCAGCGACCAATACTCGTTATGCGTCGCCGTTATAACGACGTTGTAGTCGCGCAGCAGAGGCTCTCCTTCCTCGTGTAAGTCGTGATCGGTCAAGACGTCAAATTCGAAACCTGAGTGATGCAACCAGTCTATGAGGTAAAGGTCCGCGTTGAATGCATGGGGAGAACCTTTCCCCTTGTCCATGAACTGCATGACGACCTTCGGTCGCATGTTGACGATGGGTCGTTTGCTGGACGAGTAGCAGACGCCGGAGCCATCAGAATGCTTGTCGTAGAGACTCAGAAGGCGTTGCGAAATGATAAATTCATCTTGTTTTTGAACAGGGTACGGGAAGTCCGTTTCGAAGCCGTGGGAATGCAGAATTCGTTCATTGCCGTAAGCTAGATAACTGAATGTTGGGAGCAAGACCGCAATTTTTGCCTTTGCGCCACGACCCGACGGTCTAACGAAAAATGGAATGTAATCTTCGTCAACCGCGTCCTCACTCGATACATGCAGGGCGTACACGGCGCTTTTTAAACTTTCGGGAAGTTTCCATTCTAATGACTTTGTCCAACCCGCGTCGCCGAGGTCGTCGTCGTGGAAATGGATGGCCGCATATTGCTCTGGGGCGTGCTTCCACGATGTCTCGGAGCCGTCCCAGTTGTGACCAGTAACCGCGCGAGTCGGTTTATTGAAAGTCATGCCATGGAACGCATTTCCCGAGACGTCTTCTATCGCCCATCCGGTAATACCGCGGGAGAAGTCCCACTGTGCGAGCACCGCTCCGTTCGACACGATAGTGGGACTTTCGATCTTACCGTTGAAGAAGCCAGACACTTCGCCGCTACCGTGATTCTTCGTGGCGCCGATCGTAACGGCTCCGCTTAGGTCACCGCTGACTATCCTGACGACGTTCTCCACTTGACTTGAGCTGGGGGAACTGGTCAGCGTCTGTGGATCAGCCGCTAAATACAGTTGGCCCCGTTTCGCATCATAACGTGCGGTCAGAGTATACCAAATTCGTTCCTGGCATCTTACTGGCAAGCTAAGACGATGAGCGCCGATCTCAAAGGATAGGCGTCCATCTTGAAAATAGAGAGCTGCACCTCCGGTATCGACATCTCCCAGGCTCAGTACGACCCGCTTCTGGTTGTCCAGGGTGGTAGGCCAGACGCGGACACTGAAACTGAAGTCGGATGGGAGCTTTATTGATCGCGATGTACATGCGTACGACCCGGGCCTCAGGCGTTGGTACACTCCGTCATATGTACCATCGATGCAGCTTTCTATCCCGCGGCTTTTGAAACCGGGTGCTCCAGGGCGATCGTCGCCATGGATGAGTTCCACAATGCGTGCTTGATAGGAGCGGTGCTCGGAGCTCACCATGAATTCAATTGTTTCGCCCGGCTGAACGCTCAAACGGTCGGTGTAACCTACGATTCTCATCTATGACTTCCGTTTTCTATGTGTCGTTTTGCGTGCGCCGCAAATCTCGAGAGGTCATCCGGCGCACAATTGGTTCGGGAGGCTATCGTGGAACTCGTTTTACGAGGAAAAACACACCCATCAGGAAGACCAAGATGAGCACTATCACCCACGACATTGCGGCATCGATCGTCGATGCCGGCGGCGACAACAGGAAGTTTGCGTAGGCCCATACCATCGTAGCGCCGCCAAAGAGCGATGCTGGCACGACAATTGTTTTGCGAAACACACCTCTAAACGCCAGGCGGATAGCTCCGATGCAAATAAGAACGTAGGGAGGAATCCAGGCGAAGACGCAAAGGGTGGCGGTCGCGCTGTAAGCCGTTGCAAGGTTGCCAATCAAAAGTGCGGCAAATGCCATGACTACAAAGCCGGAAATCGCAAGCGTCCAAATCGCAACGCCCGGAGTACCCCACTTGTTGCCCCGACTCTGAATCGCCAACGGTAGGAAGCCTTCACTGCTCAAAGCCACTAAGAAGCGGGCCCCGTAGTTGAGGAACCCGACCATCGATGCAAACAGCGCAAGCGAAAACACCGCGTCCGTTAACATCCCAACCCACGACGGAAGGCCTGCAAGGTGAGCAAGCGCCGCAGGCGCAGACGTTCCGGCCGCGATCTCATCCTTGACCTCCATGAGGCCAGGGGTCTGGAGAAACGTGCAGAGAAGGTATGTTGCGCCGAGGACGACCGGTACGCTCATGACAGCCCACGGAATATTTTTTTTAGGATTCTGCGTCTCAGCCGCAAGCGATGTACAGCTCTCGAATGCTACGAGGAAAACCGCGCCAGTGGCGACGCCCTGAATGACAGCTTTGATGTCGATAGCCGACAGATCGAACTGCGTCTCAAGCTGCAGTCCTGTGTGATTTGCCACGGCGAATGTGATGAATGCAATGAACGGCACAGAAATCGCGCAAAGAAATACGGTTACTCTTATCGACGCGTCCAAGCCCCTATATGAGACGTAGGCTCCGAGACCGGTAACGACCGCGAAGATAGCAACCTCTACTGAAACAGAACTGGACTGGAGGACACCAAAGTTGACGAGGAAGCTCCCCAGAAACATTGCAGTAAGACCAGCGATCCCCGAAACCTGTACGATATACCCAAGCAAAAGTGCGGATCCAGTGACCCACTTTGCCGATGGTCCGTAAACGAAGCCCACGTAGGAATACAGGGATCCGCTGGCAACATATTTGCGTGCGAAGCAGATGGTTGAAACGCCGATGCAAATAACAGCAATCGCTGACAGGAGGGTGGCCACCCAGGCTCCCCGTCCAGCAACCGAGACCATCAACATCGGTAGAATTGACATACCGATAGCCGGCACGAACGACGCCAACGAAAAGGACACAATTTGCGCCCTCGTTATGCTTCCCGTCGATTCTTCGGATAGAATGCACTCTGACCGTGAAAGGTCTGTCATATTAGCCTCCCTGCTAAGACAAGTCGGTCGACTGACCCAATTGCAGGTGACCGACATTCCGTTCACACAATCCTCCTCATGCATACGAGAAAAGTTGGTCGATCGTCCGACTTTCTGCTATTATCCTCGCTTCCGGTTCGCTGTCAAGCTTGACTATTAGATCGGTCAAAATACGACTCGTATACTGGCAAATGGCTACCGCTCTATTGCAGTCATTGGTTTGATTCAGTTAGCATTCTAGCCATCGTAACAACGGAATCCTTGGAGAGCAGCATGGCGCGAGTAAGCGCAGAATCAAGACGGGAATACTTGATCCAAGCCTTGGTACGGGTTGTGGCCCGCGACGGTATCGAGGGTGCAACCACACGGCAGATTGCCAAAGAAGCGGAGATGACGCTTGCCGCGCTTCACTACTGCTTCGAGTCAAAAGAGGAACTTCTCGCGGCGAGTTATGATCATCTGATCGAGCTCCTCTGCAAGGAGGAAATAGTTATCAAACCGGGTTCAGGTATCGCCTCGGCAGCCTATCAAATAATGGAAGCCATGGTAGGCTGGTACGAGACCGAGGATGGCTACTCTAAGACACAGCTCGAACTCTTCTTCTGGGTGTGCCGACATGACCGGGAACGAGGAGTTAACGCTTACAACCGGGCGCTTGATTATATTGCGGGCATACTGCGAAAAGCTGCCAGTCCCGAGGACGACAAGTCGAAGATCCCCGCACTGGCGAGGTTTGTTTCCGCAACGATAGACGGGATCGTCGCTCAAGGTGTTCTCACCCCACATGACCGCACCCCAGTCCGGGAAACAATGAGCATTGTTAGAGAAATATTGCTACCGAAGCTGCGAGTTTGAAAGAAACCGTTCGGGCTAATTCCACCAACTGGGGGCCTCGGTGATTGCCATCAATGACACCGGTGGCAGCCTTAGCCAACTCCACCGCCCTTAACTTCACATCCTCGTGCCAACACGTTTTGAATCCGGCCAAACGAAATATTTAGCGCTGCTCCGAAGGCCCCGCCTCTATGTCACAACAGGCGACAAGCCAACGGACCAGATCGTTGATGAAGTCGGTAAGCGCTGGTAAATGAAGATCCCACCGACGCGGCAACCCGTAAAGCATCGATGACAGGTGTGTCCTCCCCAATGAGCTGATGACAAAGATTAGAGGGGAAAGCCAGGCGAAGCCGACCATTCGTTTGAACTGAATACAACCGTCAGCTCCGCCATCTTGTGTTCAGATCATTTGAGCCACTCGGACCAAATCGCCTCATTATTGGCGATCCACTCGTCGGCGAGGTCCCTCACCTCTTTGTCCTGCTGTTCGACTTCGAGTGTGACCTTTGCAATATCCTCGTTGGTGATTTTGTACCTCTTGAGAATCTCGTACGCGCCAGGGGCCTTAGTCTTGAGATCCTGGTAGACGAGCTTATCGACACTGCCACTGGGCAAGCTGCAGTCCCACACCTTATCGGGGTTGATGCCCCAAGACGGGTCCTCCGCGCAGGCCTTCTCGTAGGCTGGGAATTCGACGAATTTGCCTTCGGAGCTACTGTATAACCAATGAGGAGACAGGCCAAAGCCGATAACGGGCTGCTTGCGCTGTATAGCACCCTGCATTGCGGCGATCATAGCGGGTTGTGTACCCGAGGGTACTATATTCACCTGGAGGCCCAAAGCTTCGACACGCTCCTCGTCATGAGGAGCCCAATCCGCAGGCGTGCCAATATACTGGATCTTAAGAGGTTCTTCAGCAGTTGAGAGTGCTTCGACACAGGCTGGAGCTTTTAGAGCCTCCCAATTTGGAAGGCCGGGACAAACCTTTTCGACGTATGTTGGATACCACCAACCCTCTTGAATCTTAAGTCCTGTCGAGCCGACGTCTTCAACGGTTCCAGACTTAACTGCAGCGTCAATCAGCTCTTGCGTCGACGTCCAAGCCGTCGCGCTGATATCAAGGTCGCCTAGTTCCAGCGCCGTGAAGTGTGCGGTGTAATCAGTCTTGATGTATTCGACCTTATAGCCAGCTTTTTCCAAGACCCTTCCAAGTGTGAAAGTAAGGAAGTCGGCTTCGGGATTGTTCTGCTGAGCCATTTTTAGAGGCTCCTGAGTTTCCGCCTTTATTTGCGCCCACGCTTGTGATGTCAAAGCGGTGAGCGTGGCTATAGCGAAAGCCAAGCTAGCTGTCCTCTTCATGAACTGGTACCCCTTTTGTGAAATTGTTGCAAACCGCTTCGTAGCCAGCTCTCGCTTGCTATTTTTCCAGTCTGACGACCTGTTTCCTGACCTTACCGAGCATATTCATCAACGCAGTGCCCTCGACTTACCGAAGTCGGTCGCCCGACTTACTTGAGGCGGAAACAAAGCTCCCCCGCCCTGCGCGAGCTGAATTGGTCGTTCGTCCGACTTATATAGAGTGATGGAACGCCTGCGCGGAGTCAAGAAATATTCACCAGCGATTGCTAACGCGCCGACAAAAAATGCCGCATCTTGGGAACCTTTGGCTCAGTGACAGTCCTCACCTCGCCGCCGACCCGTGACCAGGCTCGGCAGCCTGCCCCAACCGAAAACTTATTGCTGCGCAGGGATGAATACAGCATGATGTAAGTCGGTCGCATGACTGAATAATGTCTTGAGGAAGTCCTAGATGTTGCCGACGCAAAGCCAACACATGATTCCAACGCACTGGGGCACATACAACGGCATAGGCGATAAAGCCGCACTCAGGGCCGTGTCGCCCTACCCAGGGACTAAGTCAGATTTCTGGAACGACGTGCAATCCGTAATAAACTCGCCCGCTCGGATCAGTGGACCTATGGTTCGAAAATCCTTCTTGGAAAAAGGCTTGAATGCGGACGTTGGTGGAAGAGGTCGCGAACCGTTCATTGCCGTGAGATGGACTGAAGCACTTGATCTTGCGGCGGGGCACCTTGAGCGTGTTAAGGGCAATTACGGAAACGGGGCAATATTTGGTGGGTCTTATGGATGGGCCAGTGCTGGCCGTTTTCATCATGCCCAGAGCCAGATACATCGGTTTCTGAACGCGAATGGTGGGTACGTACGCTCCCTCCACTCGTACAGCTTCGGGGCCGCAGAAGTTCTCCTTCCTCACGTGATTGGCAGTTCGGATGGCCTAACAAAAGGCAACACGAGTTGGACGTCAATCGGAGCGTCAACCGAATTGATAATTGCATTCGGTGGTATCTCCAAAAAGAACTCCATAGCCAACGCTGGCGGTGTCTCAAGGCATCATTTTGATGAAATAGCCTCATTGATGCACTCACGAGGAGTCGAGGTGGTTTCGATAAGCCCGATCCGGGATGACTCGCCCCTTCAGTCCCGATGGCTGTCAATAGATCCAAATACGGATTCGGCGTTGATGATTGCGATTGCATGGGTGTTGGTCAGCGAGAACCTTCTCGACAGAACCTTTCTGCTTGCGCATACGGTCGGATTTGAGCGCTTTGAAGCATATCTGATCGGTGACACAGACGGTCTGCCCAAGACACCAGAATGGGCTTCTTCTATAACCGGCGTCGAAGCCGACACAATCTTAAACCTAGCCAGACGCATGGCCGACAAGCGGACAATGATCATGGTTTCCTGGTCATTGCAACGCGCCGAAAACGGAGAACACCCGTACTGGCTAGCAATCATTTTGGCGGCGATGCTTGGACAAGTTGGATTGCCGGGTGGTGGTTTTGGTTTCGGATATGGATCGTCGAACGGTGTCGGACAACATGCCGTTCGCTTTAAGCTTCCATCTTTGCCGCAGCTCACAAACCCTATCCGCAGCTTTATTCCAGTGGCACGGATCTCTGATATGCTTCTCGGCCCCGGAAGCACCTACAGGTACAATGGGCAAACACTGGTTTATCCTGATATCAAGCTGATCTACTGGGCAGGTGGAAACCCTTACCATCATCATCAGGATCTTAACCGACTGAAAAAAGCATGGGATCGCCCAGAGGTGATCATCGCTAATGAAAGCTGGTGGAACGGAACGGCACGACACGCAGACATCGTGTTTCCGGTCAATCTACAGTTTGAGCGCAACGACATAGTTTGCAGCAACTACGAGAGCCTCGTTTTCGCCGCCGGTAAGGTTAGTGAGCCGCCAGTGGATTCACGTACGGATTACGCAATTTTCACCGAGCTATCGCGCCGCCTGGGCACGGAGGAGATGTTCACGGCATGCCGCGACGAGGAGGCATGGCTTCGTCATCTATACGAGCAACTTCGTGTCAACGCCCTCGCAGGCGAAACGATATTGCCGAACTTCGAGCAATTCTGGGAGGCTGGCGTAATTGAACTTCCCATAGAAGACGCCGCGCCCCATTTGCTGCAATCCTTCCGTGAGGATCCTCGCGGCGCCCCCTTGCTCACGCCTTCGGGAAAAATTGAAATCTTCTCGGCAACATTGGCCAGCTTCGCTATTCCTAACAATCCCGGTTACCCAGTATGGAGCGAACCGAGCGAGTGGAAATCCTCGCCGAATGCGGCCCGTTTTCCTCTGCACTTGTTATCCAATCAACCGTCGAACAAACTACACAGCCAGTATGACCACTCCCCGCAGAGCCGGGCCAGCAAGATCGGGGAACGGGAGCCGATCCGGATACATCCGATTGACGCCAAAGCACGCGCTATCCGTGATCGTTCCGTCGTAAGGGTTTTCAACGACCGTGGTGCGTTCTTGGCCAGCGCCGTGCTTTCGGATGAATTGCGCCCGGGCGTTCTCCAAATTGCCACCGGGGCTTGGTACGATCCGGATCTCAACGACCCGTCTGCGACTCCGCTGGAAAAGCATGGTAACCCCAACGTCGTTACTCACGATCGTGGGACGTCCGAGCTGTCTCAGGCTTGCGCAGCAAATACATGTATGGTGCAAATTCAGCCTTATGATTCCGATCCGCCAACCGTTACCTGCTTCGATCGGCCGCAGGTGACCATACGGCACCCGGATTAGTTTATTCCTGACAGTCGTTACAGCGTACTATAGAGCGAATCCAACGCGAAAAGGCCCCGCAAATGTGACGGAGCCTTTCTTAAGCTAGGGGTAAAATTATTGCAGTTGTGCGCGGTGGAAATGGGATAAATAATTCTCAAACGCACCAATCTGCCGCTGTCGTTCGATTTCATCCCAATTCAACAAACTGGCCATAGCCCTTGAAGCAACGTCGACAGCCGCTCGTTCGAGCCTGCCTGACCAGCCCATACCAAACCGACCAAAAAACAGCCCTGCGAGATCCCGAGCATGTTCGTGCTGAACCGCGTAGTGCACATGCTCGACCGTGTAGGGAAAACCGCTTTGCAACGGGGCAAGCGTGGACGACGGGTACTGGCGCTCGTACGACTCGATCTGTGAAGGCTTTCGAGACGGAACTAATCTTTTCCCGATTTCCTTGACGATCGCTCGCGCCGTCTCCCGATGCGTAACGAGAATTCCCCACGTAATGCCAAGCATATTGCGCATACCGTCGGACTTGAAATCGTGCATCACACCATAGGGAAGACGTTTTCCCTTCGGCAGGTCCTTGTCATATGTGATTGGACGCGCACCCGCCCATGTTAAGATTACGTCTTCACGTTTCAGCTTAACCTGCGGCAAGAGGTGATTAGCCTCGCGAAGAATGAAATCGACATCCTCGTCGTCAGCAACGATGTTGTCGATGTTACCGTGATACACGGTTTCGGTCGGACCAATGTAATGAAGGTCACCCATCGGAAGGCAGAAGAACGGTTCGCTCTCGCTGTTGGTGCCGACCATCCCGGCACCTTGGTATTCAGGTGGCAACCGCACAAGCAGGTGCACTCCTTTCACACCGATCACGCGCTGACTAGCGGCATTGGACGTCCGTACTCGCCCAGCCACTTCGTCTATCCACGGGCCTGCCAGGTTCAGTACGAACTTCGCGCGAATTTCAGCAGTTGTCTCACTCGCAAGAACGTCTCTAACGGCCAACGTCCAGTCGCCAGACGTCTGCTGGCTGAGCGCAGTGACCTCAGTGAAGTTTCGGATTACTGCACCTTGCTCCTCGGCGTTTAGGACCGCATCTAGCGCGATCCTCTCCGGCCAGAAAAACTGCAGGTCGTCGAAAGCGATAACGGATTCGAGTCGATCCTTATCGTTAAGGTGTTGGACAAATGGATGAGTAGACCGCGCTGGGTTCTTCCAGCGCCTGTAGTTCATCGGAACTTTGTCTTTATTGAAGAACTTGATCAGGCGTGCGCCAAGGTCCACCTGCCAGCCGGAATACCCTGCCCCGCGGTATATCGGAAGAAGCAGGTCGACTTTGCGCAGCCTTGACGGAATTGTCCGCGCAAGCTCGACCTGCCCAGTCGCCATGTCATAAGAGTTTCGAAGCTTTGTGATCAGTGATCCTGGTTTCCAAAGAAACTCCCAGATCGAGCGTTCGGGCGCCATGTGGCGAAGTCCACAATGCAAAATCCTTGCTGACCTACTGGTAGCCCCGGTTGCAAAATCATTCTTCTCGAGAACGACAACCTTGTACCCGGCCGCGGCGAGATGTTGAGAAACGGAACACCCATTGATACCTCCGCCCACGATCGCGACGTCGAACTGCTGTTGGTTTATTTCCGATAATTTCTGCTGCACGTTAAAAGCCTTTCAATTCTATCGGTTCGCTTGAGCTTTAATTGGGGGCTCGGTCAAAGGATCTTTGCCAAGAACTCTTTCGCTCTAGGATTTTTCGGGTTGGAGAATAACTCTTCTGGCGGACCCGCTTCCACCACCCGCCCGTCATCGAGCATGTAGACGTAATCCGCGACCTCCCGAGCAAATGCCATTTCATGGGTGACGAGGATGCAGGTCATTCCTGCCTCGGCAAGTTCACGGATTGTCACCAGAACTTCTCGCACCATTTCCGGGTCGAGAGCCGCCGTAACCTCATCGAACAGCATCACCTCTGGCTCCATTGCTAGCGAGCGTGCGATAGCCACCCGCTGCTGTTGGCCTCCGGACAGTTCGCCAGGATAACGATTTTCGAGTCCGGACAACCTTACTGTAGCCAGGAGTCGGCGCGCTCTCTTCTCGACCGCGGCTCGATTCTGATGCAGCACGTGCAACGGTGCCATCATGATATTCTGAAGGACTGTCTTATGTGGAAAGAGGTTGTACTGTTGGAAGACAATCCCAACCCGCTTTCTCAGCGCAAGTTGATCAAGATGTGGGTCGTTAACCTCGGTTCCGCCGATTTTTATCGAACCTGCCTGAATAGGTGCTAGCGCATTGAACGTTCGAATCAAAGTCGACTTGCCCGATCCCGAAGGCCCAATTATGCAGACCGTCTGCCCCTTGAATATGTCAAGGTTGATGCCATCCAGAACCTTTACCGTTCCGTACGACTTCTGGACGCTCCGTAACCTGATCAGCGGCTCTTCATGCATTTTGGGCTCTCACTTCTTGAATACCGCACGCCGCTCCAGGCGGCTCGTGACGGCCGAGATCGGCCAGATGTAAAGGAAGAAAAGCAACATCACGAAAAGGTAGAATGGTACGAGAAGACCTGGATCGGAGTTATTTGCCGCCATCGCCTGCTGTGTGCTTCCCACCACTTCTTGAACACCTAAAATTGCTGCAAGTGGCGTCGAGAGTGCCAAGATTGAGTACCAATTCATCCAGGGCGGAATCATCGCCTTGAAACACTGAGGCAAGATGATGAGAAAGATTGTTTTTCTCCGGGTGAAGGCCAAGCCCTCGGCAGCTTCCCACTGCCCCGAGGGCACCGAGCGCATCGCTCCACGCACAATATCAGCGACGTTCGCGGCGACAGGGATTGCAAGACCAATGACCGCTTTAAACCAGCCGGGAACGCTAAACCTATATCCCGCCGCTTCCAAATCATATGGGAACAGCAACATCGCAGCGAAAAGAATGACCAACCAAGGTGTATTCCTACAGATCTGGATGATCAAACCGGCCGGGGCTCTGATATAGGCCGAGCGAGCAATGCGCATCAGGGCTAATAGAAATCCTGCTCCAGTGGCCAGGGCCATAGCCGCTGCACTCATCCCGATGTTCAGCAGAAAACCCTTCAGGATATGCGGCATCCACTTGCGCAAAGTAGACATGGCTCCGACGTCTGAAAAGAACAGTGCCAGCAGAGCAGAACAAAGCGTCAAGACCACAATCAAGGTTGCGATCAACTGCCTTCTTGGAACGGCTTCATGGTTATTCATTGACTTGCATCTACCTATGCGTAATAGCCTGGGAGCTTCATACGTCGCTCAACCAAGGCCATGAAAACGAGAAAGCTAGCGACCAAGATGTTGTAGGACGCGAAGAGCACAAACATCATTTCCGGGACGTTATAATAATCAGACCATATCTGGGCGCAGATCTGAGTGATTTCCGGGACAGCTATCGCCGATGCAACAGACGTCGTTTTCAAGAGGCTAACCAGATTGCCGGTAAGCGCGGGCATGGAGAAACGAATAGCGAGCGGCAGTGTGACGTGGCGGAACGACTGGAAACGGGTGTAGCCTAGCGCTTCCGTCGCCTCCAAAAGCGAGGAAGGTACGGATTGTAGTCCTGCGCGGAAAATCTCTACGTTGAATGCGCCCCCAAAGCACCCGAGAGTGATTACCGCCCAGCCAAAGGAATCGATTAACGGGACGCTGCCATCTCCCGTATTGATATTCGGCACAAACTGTCCCACTCCAAAGTAGAAAAAGAGAAGTTGGACATAGGGCGGCGTGTTGCGAAACAGCTGGATATAACTGTTCACCGCGATCCGGACTGCTGATAATCTGGATTGTTGTGCCCAAGCGCCGAAAATCCCGATTATGATGGATAGGGAGAGGCAACATGCAGCCAAAAGACAGGTCGTCTGAACCCCACTTAAAAATTGCTGGAACGTAAACTGGTCGTAGAAGACGTTGAAGTTGAGGCCAGTCGTCTCATAGAGAGATGTAAATAATGGAGATATTGTTTCGAACATTTTCATCACTCAACGCCGGCGCGACTAACTACTTTAAGTCGTCTTTCAACTTCTTTTCCATTTCCTGCGGCCATGGATTGCTGTTGACATTCCATTTGTTGGCTAGCTCGACCAATTTGCCCTTCGCATGCCACTCGTAGACAAGACCGGCCATTGTACGTCCGAGAGGACCATCGAGTTCCTCGACGGGAACACCTACGGACCAGCCGACGTTCTCCCGCGCGGGAAGCGGCATTTCCCAGCCCGACCAATCGCCAGACGCCAACAGAGTCATGACTTGGAAGTCGTCCGTAAGAAGGGACACGCATCGTCCATTTCTCAACGCCTGCAAAGCTTCAGGAAGATCGCCGAATGTCAGCATTTTTGCGCCGATTTCCTGCTGAACAAACCTGATGTAGGATAGGCCCTGCTTGGCGCAGGTAGTTTGTCCCTTCAGGTCGGCCCACTGCTTGAACACTCCTACTTTGGCAAGGACATTGGGTCCGGATGTAAAGTAGTGGGGCGTAACCATTCCCACGATCTTGCGTCGTTCCTCGGTATCACCCATCGCGCCGATGATTACATCGATGCGGCCTTGCTGAAGCAACTGCATTCTGTTTGCGGACGTGACTGGAACCAGTTCAAGCTGTACCCTGAGCCTCTCTGCCGTGTCCTTGGCCAGATCGACATCGAGACCAGCCAGTTCACCGTTGGCGTCACGGAAGCCGAAGGGCTTGAATGTCTCGAGCACGCCTACTCGTATTTTTCCATCCTGGAGAACATTGGCAAGGCTTGACTCTGCAAACGCAGGCAATCCACCGCCCCCCCAGAGACCGACTGCAAAGCACACGCCGCCGAAAAGCCTTCTCCAGCTGGACCTGATGCCCAGCCGCGCAAGTGAACTTGGTTTCATTGTTCCATCCAGTAGGTTTTGGAGGTGTTATGTGCAGCAGCCACGCATCATGAAACGCGCGCTCTTCCGACAGTGTCGGATGAGTTGCCTTAGCGATCTCCTCCTTTATCGCTCGCAACATATTATATGAGTATTTCGTATACGCAATACGTTATTTCGACGACAGGCTCGCCTCCGTTTTTTCGGGGACGATTCAAATTCAACTTTCCACATGGCGTGGAGGTTTGTCCCGACCGTGCCGAGAAAAAATTGACGCTTGTGAGTTCTGCCGATCTATCCAGCATTCCGGCAGGCGACAGTCGGACGCAAAGACTGAGATGAGAGCCGCCCGCGGGCGCGGGCGCAGCGGATCACTTTAACATCCTGAGGATACCGGCGAGACAGGATATAGCGCTACTCAACATAGTTCTTGAGCGTCGACGCCGGCTAGTTCTTTGCTTTGCCGGGCCGCTGACTATCTCGCTTGACGTGACGGCAGGTGCTCGATTAGGGAACTGCATGCACCCATTATGTGGTCTTCCAGTAGCTTCGACGCGCGGTCGGCATCGCGATCTTTGCAAGCTTTCAAAATTAGCCGATGCTCGCGATCCGCGGTCTGGTGTCCATTCGACAGGGTAAGCTGGACGCGGAGATACCGCTCGAGACGGTCGTTCACCGATCTGATGGTACTTATCAGATAGGGGCGTTGAGCATCCTCATATAAGCAGCTATGGAATTGCCAGTTCAACGCCGCCCACCGGCCGACGTCCGTCTCCTTTGCAAACGCGTTGCAATAGGACATCGCCCGTTCGAACGTCGCTTTCGTCATGCTGGGAATGGCGAGTTTGATGGCATTCGTCTCGAGGATGGCTCTGACCTCGAAAATCTGAACGATTTCGGGCTCCGAAATGCTCGTTACGATGGCACCTCGATTCCGCTGAAACTCGACAAGCCCTTCAGATTCGAGCCGCTTTAGTGCTTCTCGAACGGGAATTTTGCTGACATTGAACAGCTTTGCGACGTCGTCCTGGCGAATCGGCTCACCCTCGTCGAGAGAGCCATCAGTGATCGAATCCCTAATGTATTTCAAGATCACGTCTGAAGCGCTTGGGGCCATGCCCAAGTTAGGCAATTGCGCTGTGTTTAGCGGCATACGATGCTCCAAAAGTCACGCCGCGAACCCAATCCAAGGTTATTGACGTTAATCGATTAAGACAATGTCATACCGTGTTCGTTTTGCGCTAACAAGGAATGTTCCGCGCCGATTATCTCCGCTCCAGAACTAATCGCTCTTGACGTCTATGGTAGATCGTATACGTTATTCGCTCTGAGATGGGATTATCTCTCATAACGTTGTTGAGGAAGTATTATGCGAACATCTAAGGTGGTCCATGTGGTCAGTTGCCATGCGGAAGGCGAAGTCGGCGACGTGATCGTCGGGGGTGTACTCCCTCCCCCGGGCAACAGCGTTTGGGAACAAGCTCGTTGGATTGCTGAAGACGAGACGCTACGCAACTTCGTTCTCAATGAACCGCGGGGCGGCGTATTCAGGCATGTTAATTTGCTCGTGCCGCCGAAGGATCCGCGCGCTCAAATGGGCTGGATCGTCATGGAGCCAGCTGATACCCCTCCGATGTCTGGTTCGAATTCCATGTGTGTCTCGACCGTGCTGCTCGACACCGGGATCATACCCATGGTGGAACCCGTCACCCGTATGGTGCTAGAGCCGCCTGGGGGCTTGATCGAAGTCGAGGCGGAATGCCGGAACGGCAAGGCTGAACGCATTCGTGTGAAAAATGTCCCATCGTTCGTTGACCGCCTGGATGCTAAAATCGAAGTTGAAGGGGTAGGAACCATAACGGTCGACACTGCGTACGGCGGTGACAGCTTCGTTATCGTGGATGCTTCTTCCATTGGGATTTCACTGCGGCCTGACCAAGCTCGGGATATCGCGAAGCTTGGCGTTAAGATCACTGCGGCAGCTAATGAGCAGCTCGGTTTCAAGCATCCCACTAACGACTGGGGCCATATTTCGTTCTGCCAGATGACGGATCCGGTCGGGGAACGGAACGGTGTCCTGATTGGCAAGAATGCCGTCGCAATTAGGCCGGGAAAGATCGACAGGTCGCCATGCGGGACAGGATGCTCTGCAAGAATGGCAGTGCTGCATGCGAAAGGTCAGATGAAGACAGGCGACAAGTTCATTGGTACGTCGCTTCTCGATACCGAATTTCACTGCAGCATCGACAGCGAGTTGTCGCTCAACGGTAAAACGGCCATCCGTCCCATCATTTCCGGCCGAGCGTGGATAGTTGGAACAAAGCAATTGATGGTCGACCCCAGTGATCCCTTCCAGGGGGGATATAGACTGTCCGACACTTGGCCGATGGATTTGTGATGCCTATTGTCCGTATTGAGCTCTTCCCCGGTCGATCTGATACCGTCAAGGGTGATATCGCTCGCCAGATTACCGAAGCATTTCACTCTTGTGCAGGAGTTAAACCTGCAGACACTATTATTCTCTTCAACGAGGTCCCTCCGTCGGACTGGTTCGAAGCGGGTGAATCCTTCGGAGAGGCGCAAAAGAAGGAATAGGTTCGTACGGGACAACCTGGCGAACCTTTTCTATCGCAATCGCGCAATCCTAGCCGCCGGCGTGCCGGGCCTGTCATGGCTGCGCTACATGGTTTGCGCGATCGCTCCCACATAAAATTCCCCCATCTTGGCGTCGACGCGATCGCGTAAGCCTCAGTCAAGGAGTATAGTAGATGTCCAACACAAGCTTCAGATATGTTGACAGTGAAGAGACTGTAGCAGCGTTGCCCTTTTCCGATCTCATCGCTGGCCTGCGGGCTGGCTTCGCCGAGGGCTGCGTCGTCCCCGTTCGCCACCATCATCACATGGAAAAGCACGGTGAACCGGACGCGACCCTGTTGCTCATGCCAGCATGGTCCAACCCTGACGCCGTCGACCAATATCTGGGCGTAAAGCTGGTGACGGTTGTGCCTGGAAATACCGCTCGCGGTATCCCGGGTCTCACATCTACCTACATCCTGTACGACGCGACAACGGGACGCCAATTAGCGATCATGGATGGCAATGTCATAACCGGCAGACGGACGGTGGCCACCTCAGCCTTGGGCGCCAGCTTTCTCGCGCGCGAAGACGCGCGCTCGCTGCTGGTGCTTGGCGCGGGCCGAGTGGCAAGTCTCATCCCACAGGCCTATCAAGCCGTCAGGCCAATCGATACTGTCGCCGTGTGGGACATTAATGCGGAGTCCGCAGAGGCTTTGGTACGCAATTTGCAAGCCGGCGGCCTTCGAGCTCGCGTTGTTTCCAACATTGAAGAAGCTGCTGCTGACGCTGACATCATAAGCGCGGCAACCCTTGCCACCGATCCTCTCATCCAAGGGAATTGGCTAAAAAAAGGCACACACGTTGACCTTATCGGCGGCTTCACACCACACATGCGCGAGGCCGACGACGAGACCGTTCGGCGTTCGAGGGTCTTCGTCGATACCCGTGAAGCACTTCATGAGGCAGGCGACCTGGTGCATCCCATTGCAAACGGTACAGTCGACAAAGCTCACGTACGGGGAACTCTTGCCGATCTTGTCAGAGGCAATGTTACGGGCCGTACCAGCGACGACGAAATCACGTACTTCAAAGCTGTGGGGTCAGGATTGGCGGATCTGGTGGCGGCCCGCATCGTCTATAGTGTGGTGCGTTGAATTCTCCGGAACTTGCGGGATTGAAGGGCATCGACCTCAGCCTGCGCGCGCTGGCTGACCTGGTCGGGGCATGTACTGCGGCTTTGAACCCCGTTCATCCACTATTCTAGTCAGATGTTCTGGCTGCTGAGGACACGTCCGTGCCCATCCTGGCGAAAGGAAGACCGATCCGGAAGCATCAGATGGTCGAGGCGCGCGCTATATTCCGCGTCACGGCATGAGTGTCGTCGCTGACGTCGAATTCGTCTCCGTGGTGATACCTTTCCTGCTCGAGACCGCAACCAACCCGACCAGCGCGGCCGAAAGAGCTGTTCGATATGTTCTGCGACGTGTAGGCGAACCGGTCGCAGTGGACCCTCGTCGTCACCATGCCGTACTACAGCTTCAATCGGTCGGGAGGCACGTCTCGGACGGTCGATGAAGGCGGGCTAGGTCTTGTCAGACCAGATCGCTGGCCTCAACATTGATCTGCCAACTCGACTTCAGGGTCGGATAGGCGCCGGTCGGAAGCTGGCCGGCATAGGTCTTTAGGGCGCGGTGGACGCCGAGCGGCTTTTCCACGGAGGTGGTGCTCGCATAGGCCACGAACAAAGCCGAGAAAGCGATGACGTTGATGAATGTCGCGAGCGATTTCATAGTGCCGTTTCTTTTCGGGTTAGGCGTTGGCATCAGAACCTCACGCACTATTCTGGTCGCCCCGACGGAGCCACACACATTATGTTAGCAAGAAGCGTGCCAACTGCTCTGTGTGCAGTGCAGTGGTCCATTACTCCCGCAGGCTACGGTCTATCGGTGGCGTTTCGCCGGGGGTTGAGAGCACGTCTGACATGTGCTGTGGGCATTCCCAAGCATCAAACGGTCTATTTCGATGATATCGTGTTGATCTTTCCTGTTGCGGGTAACGGCGATACGCGGTCGACGGCAGCCGAAACGAGCCTTGCACCGTCGACATGGAAGACATTTAAATGGCGTCGCGGCACCCAGCCCGTAAGCGCTGTCCCTCTCGCACCTTGACCCGCGAGACTCCATGTCGTTTCAAAGACTGCCAACGTGGGGGGGACGGCAGCTTGCCTCCGCCAGTAGAGGATATTGTTCAGACACGTTGCTGAAGTTCGGGCCGATTTATTCGGACATACTTGAAGGAGCTTACCTCCTCCCAATCATTATCCCACTTTCGAGCCGCCGCCCCCGCATGTTGAGATAAACGCGTCCGTTAGCGCCTCTGAAAGCCAAGCCGAACTTCAAAACTTCGGCACATGCGTCCGGATTCTCTCTGTCGTCCATAAACTTTTCGACGTAATTCATCAGAGGTGCAACAGTATAATAGTCTTTTTCCCAGTCGCTAAGCTGCTTGACCAGAACTGCGCGTATGCGTTCTCCCTCTGGAGTAAAATCGGCCAAATATCTGCTCGTCGCTCGGGCAAGGTTCAGCTTAGTAAGAAGCTCGATAAACTTGGGCTTCTCCTCATAATTGAGTTGGTTGTCCCAGTAGCCACGGACAGCGTCAACGTGTTCTTTCGGGAAGTCGTCGATTGAATCCATGTACGCAGAGCCCAGTGCATTGCCAGACCGCTTCAATGTGGCAGGAATGGATTTCAACAACAAGATGCTGCGGTAGCAACAAGTCCGCTTACGACCAAGAGAAGCCTTTGGGCACATACTCCCCTGCTGGGTAATTCCACGGCAGGAGACCCTCGATCAGGTTCTGTTTGTAGCCGCCGATTATGGCGGTGAGCGTGCTGGTCAGGTACGCGAACGGATCGACGGCATTGAGCTTGCAGGTCTCGATCAACGAGGCGATGGTCGCCCAGTTCTTCGCCCCAGCCTCATGACCCGCGAAGAGAGCATTTTTTCGATTGAGCGCTATCGGCCTTATAGTTCGCTCGACTGTGTTGGTGTCGATCTCGATACGACCGTTTGTCAGGAAGGTGCAGAGGCCATCCCAATGTTTGGCGATATAGGCGAGAGCTTCGCCGAGTGGCGACTTGCCAGCGACGCGGGCGCGCTGATGCGTGAGCCAGGTCGGCATGTCGGCGATCAATGCTGCTGATCGTTCTTGCCTTCCTGCAAGACGAGCATCCGGGTCGAGACCGCGCAGCTCGGCTTCGATGCGATACAGTTCGCCAATGCGCTTCACGCCGTCCTCAGCAATCGGAGCCAAGCCGGTGCGTGTGATCTCGACCAGCTTACGCCGGGCATGCGCCCAGCAATAAGCTAGCCGGATACGATCCTGTGCCATCAGCCGGTTATATCCGGCGTAGCCGTCTACCTGAAGGACGCCCGTGAATCCCTGCAATATACGTTCGGCATGCTGCCCGCTGCGACCGGGAGCATAGGTGAAGGCCACACCGGGCGGCGCACCTCCGCCCCAAGGTCGGTCATCACGGGCCAAGGCCCAGAAATATCCTGTTTTGGTTTTGCGGGAACCGGGATCAAGGACCGGTGCACGGGTCTCGTCCATGAACAGTTTGGTCGAGCGCTTCAGATCGGCAATCAAGGCGTCGAAGACCGGATGCAGTTCGAATGCTGCCCGGCCAACCCAGTCAGAAAGTGTTGAGCGGTCAAGATCGATGCCCTGTCGGCTCATGATCTGAGCCTGGCGGTAGAGCGGCAGATGATCTGCGTACTTTGCCACCAGCACATGCGCGATAGTCGCCTCGGTTGGCAGTCCGGCGGGGATCAGTCGTGCAGGCGCTGCCGCTTGATATACGCCGTCGGTGCAGGCGCGGCAGGCATATTTTGGACGACGAGTGGCGATGACACGGAACTGCGCCGGGATGACATCCAGCCGCTCTGACACGTCCTCTCCGATGCAATGTAGGCGCCGCAGGCGCAGATCAGGCTTTCCGGTTCGATGGTCAACTCAACGCGAGGGAGATGGGCGGGAAGAGAGCCGCGATTGGCGGAGCGTGGTTTGGCGCGCGGCTTGTCCGAAGGGCTATCGGCTTCATCTTCGGCATGGATGGCCGCAATGGCCGTTTCCAGGTCCTCCAGTGCGAGATCGAATTGCTCGGGATCAGCCTTCTCGGATTTGCGGCCGAAGGCAGCTTGCTTGAAAACGGCGACCAGCTTCTCCAGCCGTTCGATCCGCTCATCCTTGCGATCTTCACGCGCCTGGGCCGCGATCAGCATCGCCTTCAGGGCAGCAATATCGTCGGGAAGATCGGCGGCATCCAACATGGTCGAAGCTTATCAAATTCCGCCCCGGCTCGCCGTCGGAATTTGCCGCCCGAGTCATCGTGCCGCATCTACTCGATGCCTTCCGGCGCTCTTGCCCCAACAGCACGAACCCGACGCCAGTCGAGCCCCGCAAATAGTGCCTCGAACTGGGCATGTCCCAGGCTTATCAGGCCGTCCCGGATATCTGGCCAAGTAAAGGTGTGCTCCTCCAGGCGCTTATAGGCCATCACCAGACCGCTGCCGTCCCAGTAGATCAACTTCAATCGATCTGCTTTACGCGACCGGAATACGAAGACCGTTCCCGTGAACGGGTCTTTGCGCAGCTCGTTCTTGACCAGTGCCGCCAGGCCATCGTGGCCCTTGCGGAAGTCGACGGGCTTTGTCGCGACCATAATCCGTACACGGTTGGACGGAAGGATCATGCCGGAACCGCGCAGGCACGTGCGACGGCGGCGATCCGGGAGGCTGATGCACCTTCTTCCAGCCGGATGGTGACAACGCCTACAACGATCTCGGGTCGACTGGTTTTTTTTCTCTGCAGCTCCGCGACATGTGGATCGACGATAACCGCCGCGAACTCCACCGCGTCCTCGGGTGCAGGCAGAACCAGCTTGCCCTGCCGCGCCATCGTCCGCCAGGTCGAGAGGTGGTTCGGCTTCAACCCATGCCGCTCTGCGACCTCATTCACCATCGCGCCGGGCCGAAGGCTCTCCGAAACGATCCGCGCCTTGACCTCGTCCGGCCAGTGCCGGTGAACCTCACGTCCAGACTTCCTGGTCGTGAGAACCTCCAGTGTACTCTCCATGGAGAAACTCCCATTGTTTATCCATGGAAAGCCGATCACAGATCGGGCGCTCACGACAACGTGGGGCCGGAACACCGGTTACAATAGCCCGATTGACCGTCCGCTTTTCTGCCCTGCTCGTTCGAATTGCGGATAGCAATCCGCGACCTATCCTTGACAACGGACAGCAGCATATGCCGGGCGAGGAAGCTTGAATGCTCGGCGAGTGGCGCTCAAACGATGAACGCAAATACTAACTTGCCCACTTCCCAGCCGAGGCGACATTAAAGCAGCGGGCTGCTGCCATCCAAGCCCGATGAGTGTGCGACCAGGAGCACCCACAAATGAAAGAAGAACTTAGCCTCGATCATGTCCCTGCAGGTAGAACGCATCGCCCGACTCCGAGGCTGTGCGGTTCGCCACCGTCAGTGATATTCCCGCCACCGCCGACGACATAGGAAAAGTCGTTGAAAGGCGTTCGTTGGATGGGCTGAAGCAACGGCGTCTGTGGAAGCGGATACCGGCCGCCTTCGCGTTCAAGCGAAACAAGCTGCGACCTTGACAGGCGCCTCTCTCGCAATATGCACTCACTGCAGAACGTCACAATTGCTATCATCGTTACATTTCGTGCCAGCAAGACGTATCGCTCATTCTTGAAACAGTGGCCGTCACCGACTCTTTGGAAAGCGTATCGCGCGGACATTACGAATTGGCGTGAGAACACAACAGGAGGGAGCGACGCGCAAAACTCGCTTCCCCTGTTGTGTTCAGCCCTTGGGAGGGAACTGCAGTTCTCCTTCGAACGCTCTAGCCGCGAGCAAGTTTTTGAGCCAGTCCGGATTCATTTCTGGAACGGACGACAGCAGCAAGTGCGTGTATGGCTTATAGGGTGGCGTGAGAACCTCATCCTTGGAACCCTGTTCCACAACCATTCCTTGCCGCATAACGACAACCTCATCAGAGATCGCCTGAACCGTCGATATATCGTGAGTGATAAAGATGTATGTGACGCCCAGATTTTCCTGCAAACGCATAAGAAGCCTCAAGATGCCCTCTTGGACAACCTGATCGAGCGCCGAGGTGATTTCGTCACAGATAATCAGATCGGGGTTGGCTGCCAGTGCCCGAGCAATGCAGATACGCTGTTTCTGGCCGCCAGATAGCTCGCTTGGAAGGCGGTCTAAGTAGCCCGAATTAAGCTCGATGTTTTCCAGAAGTTCTACAACGCGGTTCTCGAGCTCTCTTGCTGAAACGCCATGATAAAACTGTAACGGACGCCCGATGATGTCTCCAATCCTCTGCTTTGGATTTAACGCAGTATCTGGCATTTGGTGCACCATCTGAATGCGGCGCAATAACTCGCCGCTACGGTCCTTGAGGCGCGTAGGAAGAGGCTGTCCATCGAACATAAACTTGCCACCTGTCGCCGGGAGCAGACCGGTAATAACTCGGGCAAGAGTGGATTTGCCACAGCCTGACTCGCCGACGATCGACACTGTCCTGCCTTTAGGCACGGAAATTGACACGTCGTTGAGCACCTGGTGGCGACCATAGCCAGCTGATATATTATCCAGCTTCAAGAGTATGTCACCGCGGGGCAAAGCCGGCTTATGAAGCTCGCGTACCGCCCAGAGCGTTTTTGTATACTCTTGTTTCGGCGATTCCAGCATTTCGCGCGTTGGAGCTTCTTCAACTTCTTTTCCGTGCCTCAACACAAGGATGCGATCGGCCATCTGCGAGACCACAGCGAGATCATGAGTAATGTAGATTGCAGCTGTGTTGTGTTCTTCAATAATTTTGCGGATCGACGCCAGAACCTCGACCTGAGTGGTAACATCGAGCGCGGTGGTAGGTTCGTCGAAGATAATGAGATCAGGTTTGCAGATCATCGCCATGGCCGTCATTGCTCTTTGGAGCTGTCCGCCAGAAACTTGATGAGGATATCGGAAACCAATCGACCCGTGGTTTGGCAGTTGCATCTGCCGATATAACTCGATCGCCTCAGCAACCGCTTGTTCCCGACTATTCCGTCCTGAGGTTAGAGTGGATTCTATCGTTTGATCCAAAAGCCTCTGCGCCGGATTGAACGACGCGGCGGCGCTTTGCGCAACGTAGGCAATGCGGGTCCCGCGTAAAGTTCGCCGCAAGTTCTTACTTGCCGTTGTCAGGTTGATACCATCGAACAGTATTTGCCCTCGAGTGATCCTACACCCCGGCTTTGCATACCCCATCGCTGCGAGGCCGAGACTCGACTTGCCAGCACCGGACTCGCCAATCAGCCCCAGCACCTCTCCGCGTTTCAGGGTTAGGTCCACACCCTTGACGATGGGATGCCACTTCTCATCACTATATCCCTCAATCTCGAGACCAGATATCTGAAGAAGTGGGGTTCCTTTTTGGCGCGGATTTCCGTGTTCAATTTTGGACGCCATGTCAATTGGACCTCAACACTGCTGGTCTGGATATCATACGAACAAAAAGGGCTGCGGGGCCAGAAAATTCAAACCCCACAGCCTTGCCTAATCGTTACGCGGCTGCCTGCACGATGATCTCGACGAGAATGTCGTCACCCGTGAAGCGCCCCTCTAGGGTTGCCCGGCTCGGCAGCGAGTCCTTTGAAACCCACTCTTCCCAGACAGAGTTCATGCCCGCAAAATCGCGCGCTCCGTCCCGCAGGAAAATCTGTGCGATAAGGATTTTTGATTTGTCGCTACCCGCCTTGGCGAGCAATTCATCGATGCGTGTCAGGATTTGACGGGTCTGGCCCTTGATATCTTGTTTGCAATCGGAAGCAACCTGACCTGTCAGGTATACGACGCCGTTGTATACCGAGACGTGGCTGAGGCGCTGTCCGAGGGGTTCAAAACGTTGGATCGACAATGGTATTCTCCTTCTTTTGTTGGTTCGTAGGCTTGATACTGCCCGAGCCATTTATCGGTTCGGGAATTGGAGCTTATGGGGTTAGTTCTCGCTGCGAGTGGAGAGCAACTTTGGCGAAATCGCGCTTGTGCCAAAGTAGGCAGCTTGCTGCCCCCGCGTTCTCCGAAAGTCGCATATCAACGATTTTTCCAATAAGAATCGTGTGCGAAAATCCGTCATAGGAATCCAGCAACTCGCAGTCGAATACGGCGATGGCCCCTTGCACCACGGGGGATCCCGTCACCAGCGTATCCCAGGTTCCCTTCGAAAAACGTTGTGCCCCTTTCGCCGACATGAAATGACGCACGAGCAAGTCTTGATCGTCAGACAAGAGACTTACGGCGAAGGTTCTCGTTTTCAGGATCGGGTCGTGTGCGGAGGTGCCCTTGTTAATGCATGCGACAAGCGACGGTGGATCCGCCGACAAGCTGCAGACGGATGTGGCGACCATCCCGATTAACTGGTCGTCCTCCCTGGTGGTCACTATCGTAACAGCGCCGGCGAAGCGTGCCATAGCCTCTTGAAACTCTTCTCTCTTCAGCATGCAATGACCTCCTCAGGCTACGGCAGAAGCGTTCTTGTTCACACCCGGCCAGCTCAAGCCGAGATTTTCTCGCAGGGTTTTGCCTTGATACTCTGATCGGAAGAGGCCGCGGCGACGCAGTTCCGGAAGCACGAGATCAGCCAAATCGTCGACGCCGCCCGGCAAAATTGGCGGACATATGTTGAAGCCATCAGCAGCTTCGCCTTCGAACCAATTCTGTAAATCGTCCGCAATGTCCGCTGGGGTTCCAATGAGGCACCGAACGCCCTGTCCTGCTCCGATCATTTGATAGAGCTGTCTGATCGTCCGATTATCCCGCTTAGCGACAGCAAGGAGATTATCTGAAAGGCTCGTAATTTTTGTCGACTTATCGACAACAATGTCAGGAACCGGCCCGTCGATATCGTAACCCGATAGGTCCCCAATTAAGCTGTTGAGCAGAGCAAGACCGCTAATAGGATCAATCAAATCCTGAAGCTCTTGGTATTTCGCTCGTGCCTCGTCGCGGGTCTTGCCGACATAAAGTGTCACCCCTGGCATGATCACCAGATCACCAGTTCGACGTCCGGCACCGACTGCACGGACTTTCATATCCCTATAGAGTTTTTGCGCGGGTTCGAGCTCAAGAGCGCTTGAGTATATGACATCGGCATGCACCGCGCCCAACTGCATTCCGGGACCGGATCCACCAGCCTGTACGATTACAGGTCGCCCCTGTGGAGTCGCTGCGCAGCCCAATGGTCCACGGACTTTGAAATGCTTTCCATCGTAGTTGAGGACGTTCACTTTCTTTTCGTCGTAGAAGATGCCGGTCTGTTTGTTCCTAATGAAGGCGTCGGGTTCCCAGCTTGACCACAGCCCTTTGACAACCTCGATAAACTCGGTCGCACGCTCATAGCGTTCGGCATGCTCAAGGTGCTTGTCGCGATTGAAATTCAACGCCTCCTGGTGCGTCCAGGATGTCACAGCGTTCCAGCCTGCGCGACCACCGCTAATGTGATCCATAGAAGCAAACTTCCGTGCGATGTGGTAAGGCTCGTTATAGGTCGTCGACGCAGTTGCAACCAAACCAATGTGGCTGGTGTGCGATCCGATTGCGGACAGCAGCGTCAACGGTTCAAGTTCGACATTCCTCATATCGCGCGCTAGCGCGCCTTTGGGCTTGTCCTCGCCCCGAACGGCAACCCCGTCTGCGAAGAAAATCATGTCGAGCTTTGCTGCCTCGGCCTTCTTCGCTGTCTCAAGAAAGTAATTGAAGCTGAGCGCACCATCCGCCGGTACATCGGGATGCCGCCAGGCAGCCGAATGGTAACCAAGATACCGCATCGACAGACCAAGTTTCATCTGCTTATTGTTGTTCATCACATTCACTCCACAGTGGTCCGGTCCCTAGATAGCTTTGATGCGCACGACACCGGAAATTCTTTCAGCCTTAGTAGATTGAAAGAAACCAGAAGATTTCCTGTCAGCAAAATGCTTAGTTTGAACACTGATATGCAGAGAACGCATAATCTTTTTACGCCTTTTGTAAGAGCGTATGGTTTCAGATTGTAGCATTCCAAATCTCTGATATCACTCATGTATTTCTAATATACCTTGCCGACATCTTGCGAACCGCCCAGCGATGCCTGTGACGAGTGCGTAGGCGAGAACCGCGATTTACGCATATCGACGACTGGCTCTAGGGGCACCGGGGCCGTGATAGCCCCGGTGCCTTCCGTCGACTATTCTGCTGCAGCCTTCTGATTGCAGTACTTGCGCAGCTCGGGCATCACTTGCTCGGCAAGAAGACGGATGCTGCGCTTGTGGACTTCTGGCTTGTCCCACTCCTTGAAGCAGAGAGTAAGACCGCCGAAAGGGCCACCCATGAAGTCGACGAAGTCCACGAGTTTATCCAGGACGGTTTTCGGAGAACCGGAAATGACCATGGTGTCGACGCAGTAGTCTGCTGTCAGCTGGTAGTCGGGCATGTTCTCGTCGGCCTTAAGAACGCCCGCGATCTTGTAGGACTTCATGATCTGCATTTCGATATCGAAGTAGTAGTGGTACGAGTTGTCCTTATCTGCCAGATAGTCTGCGGCTGCCTGGTCGGAGTCTGCAACGAGAATTGAACGGGCGATGCGCCAGTCCTTCCGGTTGGGCCTGCGCCCCGCCCTTTCGCAGCCAATGAGGAACTGGTCCCAGTGTGTTTTGACCCACTTCGCCTGTGCGAAATTGGCCGACATGATCTGCCAGCCCTTTTCACCGGCTAGCGCACCGCTTTTGGAGTTCGGCGACAGGAGCGAGATGACGATCGGGGGAAACGGCTTCTGATAAGGCTTCATCATCGGTCCGAAGCCGAATTGCGGCAGGCGCGATTCGTCGACCTTGACCTCCCAGTACTTGCCCTTAATCCTGTAAGGCGCGTCGCTGCTCCAAATCTCGTGAATGATTTCGACGGACTCCTGGAGCATCTCGAGGTTATTTTTGCCGTAGCTGCCGAAGAGCTCCGCGTCGGTCGCGGTTCCGCCCGGGCCAACTCCCATAATGAAGCGTCCCTTGGACATGTGGTCAAGCAGCGCGATATCACCGGCCAGATGAGCCGGATGGTGAATCGGCATGTTGATGACACCGGTTCCGAGCTTCATCTTGGTCTCTGCCATGATGGATGCAAGGAACTGAAGCGGGTTTGTGATCGGCTCGAGCTCCGCCGTGTAATGCTCCCCGACGAAGATCTCATCAAAGCCAACCTTGTCAACATAAAGGGCGGCCTCACGGTCCTGATCGAACATTTCGGTAACGCTCAACTTCTTGGGATTGTGAATTGGCTGCATGAACAGGCCAAGATCCATTGTCATCTCCATATCTCCAGCTGCGGCAGCGATGGTCGCAGCAAAACTGTGTCAGGTACCTGCGCCGCATCCGCCGCCTCGGCGGCATCTCCTCCGGCACGCTCTTGTCAGGCAAAGCCTGTGCCAAGTCAGCAACTGACTGTTTTGCAAGAGAAAATGGGTCTAGACGCAGCCGCCGTCTCAGTCTTGCGAATATCTTGAGACAAATCCAAGAAACGACTGCGGCCATCGACCGCCTTGAATGGCAATACATCTCGAGTCGCCATCTGCAACGGCCTTGGATGATTGTGCTTGCCTGACTTTGAAGGTATGCTGCTTCTTCGGCCTCCAGAAGAGAGGTATCAAAGGGGTAACTGAGAATGAACGCGTCATTCAGCGCAAGGCGATCCTTGCAGGAGTATGCCGGGAAAAGTCCATCGCAGCACGCTGATCGCGTGGTTGAGCTGGTGGGCAACAAGAATTCCCTGCCTAATAATGAGATTGAATCCAAGCTTTACCCGGTGGAGTCCTGGCGTCGCTGTCTGGAGGATTTCAAGCTTGATCCAGCAGCCCCGCTGGAGGCAATCCCCCACGTGGGACAGCGGGAGTTGAACTTGGCGCGGGACGCCCTGGGAGATTATCTTCCAATGGCCTCCGACGAGCTCGTTGAGCTGTTCTCAAATTTGAGAGGCATCGGATACTCGACCAGCCTAGCTAACCACGAAGGGTTGTTCATACTCGAGCAGGCAGATCGTGATTCGAGCCGCTACGTATCTACTGATCAACCCGGCTGGATGTGGCCCGAGCATCTCGGAGGCACGAACTCCGTCGGAACTTGCATAATTGACGAAGATGTAACCTCAGTTTTCGGAGCACAGCATTTCTTTTCGATCTGTAGCGACACCGCCTGTGCCGGCGCTCCGATCTTCGATCCCGATGGCGTCTTGTGGGGCATTTTCAGCATTACGATGCGTGACAGCTCCCTCCAATTCCAGACACACGCATTAGCCACACAAACACTGAAGCTTGCAGCGATGCGACTGTCGGCGCGATTGTTTCGGCGTAAATATGCGAATTCGATGATTGTTGATTGGCGAAGCGACGATGGTTCTTCGTCGTTGCTGGCAGTAAACGGCGACCTGAGGATAGAAGGCGCTAACAGGACCGCAAGGCGACTTCTCGGGCTGGAAGAGACTGGATTAATTTCGAAACCGCTCTGGAACTTGTTCGAGAAAAACAACGACCTGCGAAAAGCCAAACATGACGGTGGAACAGTCGAGCTCCGCACGCTCAAAGCTGGGAAATCCCTCCACGTAAATGTTAGTACGAGTGGTCCGTCTGCAACGCGGGTGATCATGCCTGGCAAGGTATCAAAGCCCACAACACCTACCGAAATGACGCTCGTTGGCTGCGCGGGTTCCGATCCAGCTATGCTTCGGAACGTTAATATCCTGCGTAAGGTTCGCAACTCCGGGCTTCCCATTTTGCTCCTCGGCGAAACAGGAACTGGAAAGGACACGCTTGCCCGTGCGATACACGGCGATGGATCTCGGGCAGGCAAACCCTTCGTTGCGTTCAATTGTGCCGCTATTCCTGAGTCATTGATAGATGCCGAGTTGTTCGGCTATGCTCCTGGAACGTTTACGGGCGCGAGCCCCACTGGCAACCGTGGCCGCATTCTTGAGGCCGACGGTGGCACGTTGTTTCTTGATGAGATTGGGGATATGCCGCTGCTTCTCCAAACTAGGCTACTCCGTGTTCTAGAACACCAGGAAGTCGTCGCGCTTGGCACAGGAAATCCACAAAAGGTGGACTTGAATATCATTGCTGCGACGCACCAGAACCTCCACTCACACATAGCGGACGGTCGGTTCAGGGAGGACCTCTACTATCGCTTGGCTGGAGCCGTTATTGAAATTCCCGCTCTTCGCGACCGTTCGGACCGGCGCGAGCTCATCGAGCGAACGCTCTACGACATCGCCGGAGATTCGAAACGTCTTGATGGCTTGGCTTTGGAGGCCCTGCTAGAACATTCTTGGCCGGGAAATTTGCGCGAGCTGTCTCATCTTCTCAGACGTGCCACTGTTATTGCTGAGGAAGAAACGATCTACGTCACTGACCTGATGCTCCAACGTAGAAGCGGGATTGAAAAGCGCGTTTTGACCGAGTCCCCGACAATGCAAATGTCAGATCTTCCAACCAGCGTCCACCAAGTCGTTTGGAAGGCGGAACAGCAGTCCATCAATGCCGCAATGCGCGAGGCCGAAGGTGACGTTCAAGCCGCGGCCAAACTTTTGGGCGTTAGCCGTGCAACACTTTACAGGAAGCTACAGCGACAAGAGCTTCCACGTACTTGAAGGATCGGGATTTCGTTTCTCTGGACGCCCAAAACTATATCTACCGAATGGGCAGACCCGCCCAGAAGTACGGGAGCACCCCGCTCTTGTTGACAAGACGCATCGTGTCACCGCAGAACCAGAAGACCGCGATTACCGCGAAGAGTATGAGCGCCAGCTGAGCAAAGCCCGCTATTAGTCGCTTCACAGGCATAGCATAGGCCTTCAACACGAGGATGGCCGGGACGAACTCGCCCCGGCCGTCCTGTTGGTCAAGCAATTTTTATAATGACTGATTTCGTTTCAAGGTATTCCTCAACGTGGTGCGCGCCTTGCTCTCGGCCCACCCCACTCGTTTTGAACCCTCCAAATGGCACCGCAGGGTCAAGGGGCCCATACGTATTCACCCATACCGTCCCGGCCTTGATTGCTTTCGACATCTGATGAGCGGTACCGACGCTGTTTGTCCAGATGCCGCTCGCCAGACCATATCGCGTGTCATTTGCGATGGTCGCAGCTTCCTCGAACGTTTCGAACGGAATGGCGCAAACCACCGGTCCGAATATTTCCTCCTGAGCAATTCTCATGCTGTTGTCGACATCAGCGAACACGGTCGGCTGAACAAAAAAGCCGTTGTCGAACTCACCACCGACTAGCCTCGCCCCCCCGCTCGATGCACGAGCGCCCTCTTCCACGCCGAGGGTGAGGTAATCGCTGATCCGCTGTAGCTGCTTGGCGTTGATTACGGGACCCATCTGAGTTTCCGGATTCAACCCGTTGCCGACTTTCAAAGCCTTCGCTCGGCCCGACAGACGTTCCACAAATTCATCGTAGATCTGCTTTTGGACCAACACTCGTGTGGGCGCGGTGCATACCTGTCCGGAATTCCCAAAGACTATCGTGGACCCTTCAACCGCAGCATCCAGGTCACAATCCGCAAACACAACGTTCGGCGACTTGCCTCCGAGTTCAAGGGCCACGCGCTTTATGTTGATTTTCGACGCCTCAATGATCTTCTGACCGGTGATTTCCGAACCAGTGAAAGAGATCATATTCACGTCTTTGTGGGCCGCGAGCGCCGCTCCCGCCACGCTACCGAACCCGGTCACAATGTTAACAACACCGTCCGGAATGCCAGCTTCATGCAGCAACTCAACATAGCGGTATGTGGACGAGGGGGCGTCTTCTGCTGGCTTCAACACGAGCGTGCAGCCCGTCGCTAAGACTGGAGCGATTTTCCAAATCGACGTGATGGTCGGACCGTTCCACGGCACGATTGCCCCCACCACCCCGACCGGCTCCTTCAGTGTGTAAGCGAAAAACTCATCGCCAAGTGAATGAGGTGGGGTGTCGCCGTGGATCGACATTGCCATCGATGCGTAATACCGAAGCGTTTGCTCGACCTTAGAGCGTCTGCTCCTCGCCCGTGTGATGGGCATTCCGATGTCGAGAACGTCAGCTAGTACGATGTCCTCAAAATTTTGATCGATCAATTCAGCGAAGCGAAGGATACAAGCTTGACGCTCGTAGGGAGTGAATTTGCTCCACGGACCGCTGAGCGCGCGCCTGGCGGCGGCAACAGCGAGATCGATGTCCCGAGCGTCGCCTTCGTAAAACACGGATATGAGTTCGCCGGTAGCGGGATTGCGATTTTCGAATGTTCGGCCCTCGACCGAGTTCACGAGCTTGCCGCCGATTATCAACTGTCTCGGCTCGCTTGCCGCTGTTGCGGCTCGAACAGTATTCATGTTCATGAGGAACTCCTTCTCTGCGCTATGGAACTCACGCTGCGCGTCGGTTCGCCAATGACGCTGCAAAGGCTGTGCCAGTTCAGATGCGGCTGGAATTCCAGCCGATTTGACAGGACGGAAGGATGCCCTACACAATAGGGGTCGCAGCCGTGCGACAACCAAGGCCGGGATCGTCTCGAAATTGCGACAGCTAATTTATTCTCTGAGAATGGCGAATTTGTTGATGAACAAAGCTTCTCAGATCAGTCGTGAGGAATTTCCTTGAAGCGAGATATTGGTATGCGTTTTGCGCATAACGGTCACCGCTCTTTGCATTTTGAAATGGCCACCGACTTTGCGCACGTTTAAGAGCGCCCGATCTTCGACACATAGAACGAGACCGAATACGGTATATAATATTCGAAGGCGGGAAAGACACTACTCGGGCACATATGGGTCGGAGTTGTATACCGGCACAACTCGGGAACGTTGGGAAGGATGCACTTATGAACGTCATCGATCGGGGCAAGTATTACACGAGCCTGCCAAGGGAGTATTACTTCTCGGAGGATCGATTTAAAGAAGAAATGATCAAGGTTTGGGGTGAGCAGTGGATCTATGTCGGCCATATCTCACAGGTGCCCGAGCGTGGCGACTATTTCACATTCGATGTTGCCAACGAAAGTCTGATTATCACCCGGTCATCCCAGACCGAGATAA
>Ga0102593_1000635_pt1 | contig 52462 bp, 45 predicted proteins | sample AraplaCol_mMS_r2_2_FD_76862 | JGI IMG/M metagenome (GOLD analysis project Ga0102593, IMG submission 76862) | Arabidopsis root microbial communities from North Carolina, USA - plate scrape MF_Col_mMS_r2 (SPADES assembly) (version 2) | ecosystem: Host-associated > Plants > Roots > Endosphere... | reverse complement strand
GACCACCATCCGCCAGCCGCTGTACGTGATCGGACAGACGGCCGTGCAATCGATGCTCGGCCTTATCAACGGCGAAGAAGTTGAAGGCACCATCCCGCCGGTGGAGCTGGTGGTGCGCGAAACCACGCGGCGCATCCGCTAATTCACCAGGTGGCCAAGGCTGCAGTCCCAAATTTTGCGAGAAATACATGAAACGTGGCGTGATCGGCGGCGAGAATGTATAATCCTGCGCTCCGGAAGCGTGGCCGAGTGGTTGAAGGCAGCAGTCTTGAAAACTGCCGACGGTTAATCCCGTTCGTGAGTTCGAATCTCACCGCTTCCGCCAAACATAGGCCCCACCATGACTGCATCCCGCCGCTACAACAAACGCCAACTCAAGAAAAAACACCTCGGTGAGTTCCAGGAACTCGGCTTCCTCGTGGAAGCACAGATCGTGGGCAAGCTGACCCTGGCTGAACACAATGCGTTGATCCATCAGTTCCTCGACGAAGCAATCGAGCCAAACGGCCTTGCCTTTGGCGGCGGCTACAACGATGATTTCGGCGGCATTGTCGTTTCGAACAAAGCCTACGGCAAAGTTGAAGAACACCATCGCACCCTGGTCCAGGAATGGCTCGCGAAACAGAGCAAACTGACCGATGTCAAAGTCGGCGAACTGCGCGATGCGTGGTATGGCTGGGGTTAAATTGACAGCCTAACACTGAGAAGAGGCAGCCACATTGGCTGCCTTTTTCATGCCCAAACGACACTTGGTGGCAATTTGCCACCAGCGGTGCTAGTATCGATCCAAGCAGGTATACCCAGCCAATATCGCGTTGGCAATTTGCATTCAGGAGTGTGACGATGGACACCGCACAGGAACGGGAGAGGATTACTGCTCGCGTATCAAGTTCAATAGCAGAGAAGATCAATGAAGCGGCCGAGCTGGTCGGCACCACGGTCAGTAATTTTCTGGTCCAGGCGGCGCTGAAAGAGGCGCAGCGAGTCATCGACCGTGAGAAGACGATCCATGTGTCGAAGAACGATGCAGTCATGTTACTCAACCTGCTCGAAAATCCGCCGGCGCCGAACGCCGCGATGACAAAGGCCTACGAGCATTTCATGAAGGAGAAATATGGCTCCGAAAGTCCAGGCACTTGATCAATCACACGAAGTAAAAACCTTCGATTGTGGGGTGCCTGTGCTGAACACGTGGCTTCAGTCCACCGCGATGCAACACCAGAAGAACGGGATGTCGAAGACTTTCGTAATAACTGATGAATCGCAGCCTGCGCAAATAGCCGCCTTCGTGACATTGGCAATCCGCACGCTGACGCCTGCCTCTGAGCTTCCACTGGTTTTGCAAAAGAAGCTGCCACGCCAAGTGCCTGGCTTCACTCTGGCACGCCTGGCTGTGTCCAGGACGCACCAAGGCAAGCGCTTGGGAGAATTCCTTTTGATGGAAGCCATGGAGCGAGTTTGGCGGGCATCGCAAAGCGTCGGCGGATTTGCCTTGTTTGTTGATGCGAAAGATGGGGCAGCATCGTTCTGCGAAAAGTATGGCTTCGTTACGTTCCCCGATGATCCTGATACTCTCGTGTTTCCAATCGCATCAATGCCTTCGTTCCCGACGCGAGACCCAGATTAAGTGAATTCACCTCTTTGAAAGGCCGCCATGCATAGCTGCTTGAAGATTTCGACACTCTCCCTCTTTCTGATGTTGGCCGGCGCAGCAAACGTGCAAGCCGCCGCCACGCCAGACCGGCAATTCATCAAGATTCAACTGGATGCCGCCGCCAGTCCTGCAACCCAGGGCCGGCTGCTGGTGTTTGCAAGAGAGGCCAAGTCCGCCGAAGCGGACGCGCTGGAGAAGTCCAAGCAAAAGTCCAATGCAGTCACGGTAGTGGATGCCGATCCCTTTGCCGCAACTGAAACAGCTGTCACGGCGCGGGAAGTCGGCCGCCTCCAGCCAGGAGAAAGCGTAGGCATTGACGGCGACGATATCGCTTTCCCCCATCCATACTCGCAACTGCCTCCTGGCGACTATTACGTCCAGGCGGTGCTGGATGTGGACCACAGCTACAATTACACCGGGCGTGGCGCGGGCGATCTGGTCAGCGATGTCGTCAAGCTGCACTTGCCCGCCAAGGAAACGCCTACGCTCCGCCTGACCAGGACCCTGCCCGCAATCGACCCGTGGACGCGGGAATCCGCTTCCGCCGAGGTGCGTGCGGCGCTCGATGCTGCCCGTCCGCACGCCCAGCCTATCGCGTTTACCAGCCCTGCCCTGAGCGCTTTCTGGGGCCGCCCTGTCAAGATGGATGGCTGGGTCCTGACGCCGCCCGGCTATGACGCGAAAGCGAAAGAGACCTACCCTACGGTTTATTTCACCCACGGCTTTGGCGGCAATGCCGCCTACCTGGTGCCGATCATGGCGGACATTTTTAGAGGCATGGCAAGCGGGAAAACGCCACCCATGATCTGGGTGCTGCTGGATGAATCAAGCCCCACCGGCACCCACGAATTCGCAGACTCCGTGAATAACGGTCCCTGGGGCCTGGCGCTGACGTCCGAGCTGATTCCTCAGCTTGAGTCAAACTACCGCATGGATGCCAACGCCAATGGGCGCCTCCTGAACGGCCACTCGTCTGGTGGCTGGGCGACGCTCTGGCTGCAGACGCGCTATCCAAAACTGTTCGGTGGAACCTGGTCCACCTCGCCCGACCCGTCGGACTTTCACGATTTCACCGGTGTAGACCTGTACGCACCGCAGGCCAACGTTTTCCGCAAAACCGATGGCAGCGCCTATCCGCTGGTGCGTGACCACGACAAGGTGCTGGGTACGTTCGAGCAGTTCGCCAAGCTGGAACGCGTGCTGGGCAGCTATGGCGGGCAGCTCGCTTCGATGGAATGGGTGTTCTCGCCGCGCGGCCATGCCGGAGCGCCGCAGCCGATGTTCGACCGCGACACGGGCAACGTCGATCCCGCCGTTGTCGCTTATTGGCGCGAGAATTTCGACATTGCCCACCGCATGAAGCGCGATTGGCCTCGGCTGAAAGCGGACCTGGATGGAAAAATCCACCTGATCGTGGGCACGGCCGACACCTTTTACCTGGACGGCTCCGCCCGTCGCCTGCAAGCGGTGATGGAGGGACTGAACGCGAAATCGGATTTCCGCTTCATTCCCGGCCGCACCCATTTTGATCTCTATAAAGAGGGAGACAACAAAATGGCCTTGCTGGATAAGATCAGTTGGGAGATGTATTCAATTGCGCGGCCAACGTCCCCATTGAAGCCCGCGGGTCAATAAGGACAAGGCCGCGCGCGCATCATCGCTTGATCGCGATTTCCTTTCCTTCATAGGCAATTTCCTTGTCGGCGTCGTCCAGTGTGGCGGCGCTCGACATGCCCGGCTTGATGAAGTGGATCCTGAACTTCCGCATGGCCACCATCCCCGGATACTGCCCTTCCCTCTTGCCGATAGTGACGACACCCTTCCTGTCGTCGTAGCGCAGCGGGATCCGGCTGTACTCCCCGCGCGTGTAGCCATTGCTTACGCCGTCGTCTTCGTACAGCGAGAATTCGCCATCCGCTCCGGTGTAGATCTTCAGCGTGACCGGCGCATCTGGAAGCTGGTCCACGTACTGTTGCACCGGCACGGTCGGCACGATCGCGCCGGCCTTCACGAACAGCGGCATGCGCGATGCTGGCGCCGCGGCCTTGATGGTCGAGCCGCCCTTGTGCGCAGCGCCGGTGTCGAAGTCGTACCAGGAAGCGCCCTTGGGCAAGTAGACGTTGCGTTCGCGCGCACCGTAACTCGTCACCGGGGCGACCAGGAAGTCATGGCCAAACAGGTATTGGTCCTTGATGTCCTTTACGCGCTCGTCATGAGGAAAGTCCATCACCATGCCACGCATGATCGTGCCGGACTTGTGATAGGTGTCCGAGGCAGTGGCATAGATGTATGGCATCAGCCGGTAACGCAGCTTCAGGTATGACACCATGGAATCGCGCATTTCCGAGCCTTCCGGCGCGATATTGTAGATTTCGCGTTTGACCACTTCGCCGTGTGAACGGAATAGCGGCGAGAAAGCGCCGAACTGGAACCAGCGCAGGTTGAGCTCTTGCCACTCTTTCAGGTCGGCCGGGTCGATCTTGCCGCCGCCGGTGCCGCGATTTTCCTGCGCCGAGCCCACGTCCCCATATTGGTAGCGGTTTTCCTGGGCATAGCCGCCGATGTCGTGCGTCCAGTTCGGGATGCCTGACATCGACATGTTCACGCCCGATGCAATCTGGTCGTACAGGTTGTTCCAGCGGCTGGCCACGTCCCCGCTCCACACTGCGGTGGCATTGCGCTGGATGCCTGCGAAGCCCGAACGCGACAGGATGAACTGGCGCTTGTCGGGCTGGTCGCGCTTCAAGCCTTCGTACATGCCTTGCGTATGCACCAGGCTATACGGATTGAAGGTGACTTCGCCCGGACCGTAAATGGTCGGGCCGATCAGTTTCTTGAAGTCTTCGGGACGCGTGTTGGACAGCACGTCAGGCTCGGTATTATCCATCCACCATGCGTCAAAGCCCAGGTCCACCAGCTTGTGCTTCATTTGACGATAGTAGATGTCGCGCGCCTCTTGCGCATACGGGCTGTAGTGGCTGTTCTTGTAGCCCGGGCCGACCCAATCCAGCGCTCCGTCTTCCACGTTCTTGGTCCACATATGGCCCTTGGATGCGAACTCCTTGTAGTTGTCCGTGGTGTCGTAGAACTTGCCCCAGATGGAAATCATGATGCGCGCATGTTGGCGGTGCACCTCGTCCACCATGCCTTTCGGGTCGGGGAAGCGGGCCTGGTCGAAGTCGTGCGATCCCCAGCCATTTTCAGGCCAATAGAACCAGTCCTGCACGATGTTATCCAGCGGCCATTGGCGCTTGCGGTACTCGTGCAGGGTGTCGAGCAGTTGCTGCTGCGTCTCGTAGCGCTGGCGCGATTGCCAGAAGCCGTAGGCCCACTTCGGCATCATCGGCGCCTGGCCGGTCAACTGGCGATAGCCGCCGATCACGGAGTCCATATTCGTGCCGCGGATCACGTAGTAGTCGATGCCTTGCGCAATCTCTGAGGACAGCGTCAGCGAATGGCGCTCGAGATCCGGCATGGGGTCGCTGTGCGTCATCGCCACCATGCCGCCGGAGGGCTTCCATTCCAGCTTCAGCTTGACCGGCTTGTCCTTGGCGAATTTGAGCTCGAAGTTGTGGTACCACGGGTTCCAGCCTTGGCGCCACACGTCCATCACCTGCTTGCCGTCGATGGTCAAGGTGGCGTAGTCGGACGCGTAAAGCTGCATCTTGTGCACGCCCGGCTTGTCGCTGGACAGCGTGCCCTCCCACACTACCTTGACATCTTTCAGGTTTTTTACCGGGCCGAGTTCTTTCGGCCAGTTCTCCGCCACGTCCTTCAGGTACTGGTAAGCGATATCAGGTTCCTGGCGGGTCAGCGCCAGCTTGCCATCCACGTAGTAGCGCGCGGTCAGCCCACCGGCCTTGCCTTCCGCATCAACCAGCTTCAGGTCGCGCTTCAACGGACCGTAAGGACGCGGATTGCCGAAGCGCGAAATGGCGTTGTTGTCCCACAGGACGCCGTAGTTCTTGTCCGATACCACGAACGGCACGGAGGCGATCATATTGTGCTGGGCCAGCAGTACGTCTTCTCCGTTCAGGTTCATTTGGGCGTTCTGGTGCTGGCCCAGGCCGTAGAACGCGTCTTTCGTCCCGTAGTTGAAGCCCTGCTTGATTGCTACGAAAGGCTTGCCGCCGACTTCAATCGCTTCCATCGATTCCGATGCCTGGCTCAGGAACGGCTTGCCGCCGGCGTCCGAGAATTGCAGGCTGCCGGTCGCCAACGACACGGCAGCCGCGATCTTGTTGGCCTTGAGGGTAACTGTATCGCCTGTGCGCTGGACGGTGAAGCTGCAGCTGCATGGCTTGGCAACCGTCATCAGCGATGGCGTCAGCGCCTTGCCGCCCTGGTCCAGTTTCAGCACATGGATGATGTTGTCGTCCATTAGCTCCAGCCGGATTTCCTTCGCGGCGCCGCGGTCCGGCTTGATCACCAGGCCGTGGGCCGTTTGTTCGAAGGTGCCGGCGCCTGCACTGCCGGCCGCCGCCAGGGCGCACAACAGCGCGGCCCGCATCGGTTTAAAACGCATTCTTTCTCCTGTTATCAGAACGAGTAGCGCAGCTTGACGGCGTAGCGAGGTCCCGAAACGAACCATGCGCGCCCCATCATGCCGGTATGTTGTTGCATCAACTGGCGGTACTTGGCATCGGTCAGGTTAGTGCCCTCAATGCCAATGGTTGCCTTGTCGTTGATTTGGTAGAACACCGACGCATCCAGCTGGCCGAAGGAATCGGCCCAGGTCGGGAGCGCCCAGTGCAGGACGTGCTGGCCGAAAGTCGGGCTGGCTGGATTGGTGTCGGTGGCATCGCCGCCATTGGTGCCGTTCACGTCGATCGCCTGCAGGTTCTTTGAACGCCAGCTGTAGGCCATGCGGGCCGACCATGGGCCTTTGTCGTACAGCAGCGCGATGTTGTAGGCGTTCTTAGACAACAGCGGCAGCGGCAAGTCGCTGAAGGTCTGGCCGTTGGTGTCGCAGCCGTTCATGCTGGTATTCAGGCCAGCGGCCTGGCTGCTACCGCTGCAGTACGGCGAGAACACCGGGGTGTACAGCTTCTGCTTACTGTCCACGTAGGTGTAGTTGGCCTGCATGCCGATGCCGGACATCCAGCCTGGCAGCTTGTCGAAGTACTGCTGGTAAGCCAGTTCGATGCCGCGCGCGTGGCCTTTGGCGCCGTTCACCGGGCCGGTTACGACGAAGTTCTGCATATTGCCCGATACGTCGGGGATCTGGTAGACGAAGGACTGCTTGAGGATAACGTCCTTGAGCTGCTTGTTGAACACTGCCACGGTGAACGAGCCCACCGGCGAGAAATACCATTCGGCTGTCAGGTCGGTCTGCCTGGAAGTGATCGGCTTCAGTTGCGGATTCCCCTTGGCTTCGCCCGACTGGTTGACGCTATTGATGGTGCTGACAGTGCCGTTGTTGGTGATGTCGATCTTCTGCGACAGCGAGGTGTAGGCCTGCAGCTGGTCGAAGTCTGGACGGGACATCGCACCGGCAAAGCCGAAGCGGAACTGCAGCTTGTCGCTGGCCTTCATGCGCAAGTTCAGGCTGGGCAGCACATTGTGGTAGCTGTTGTCGAAGTCCTGGGCCGCCTGGTAGGCCGGGATCAGAGCGAACGGCAGGCCTGTCACAACGTTACCGGCCGGGATCGTGTAATCGGGCTTGAAGGTGACGTAGCCGTGGGCGGTCATGTCGGTCTTCACATAGCGCACGCCAAGATTGCCGTCGATCGGATACTTCAGTTCATCGAAGCCGAAGCGCACCTGCGTATAGAAGGCCTTGGTCTTTTCCGACTGCTCGTTGGTCCCGGCCGGATCGGTGCCGAAGGTAGCCGCCTTCCACGGGGTGCAGCTGGAGGAATCGCCGTTATGCGCTTCGGTGCACAGGATGTCGTGATATTTGTGCAGCGCCGCGTAGCTGTCCGGATAGCCGTTGGCGAGGGAAACCGCCGGGAACACCAGCGACGGCACCTGCATGTTCTTGTTGAAGAAGTTGTTGAAGTTATGCAGCTCTGTGTTGCCGCTGAAGCGAGGATCGCCCAGCGATGCCAGCTTGTTGATGTCCCATCCAAGCTGCCAAGTCTGCGAAATCGGGGACCAGTTGTAACTTGGGTTGGAGTTCATCGTCACCGAATCCTTGTTGGACAGGCGGACGCCGAAGCGGATGTCCTTCAGGAAGGGATGGTCTTCGAAGTCGTAGATCGCATCGCCCTTCCAGGACTTGCCGGTGGCCTTGGCGCGGTCCATGTGCTCCATGGTAAAGGCCCAGTAGTAGTTCTTGGGGTCAGCCAGGTAAGCCAGGTCGGACTGGTCGAAGATCAGGCGCGGCACATCGCCGGTCAGGTCGATCTGCTCCTTGGCCATCTGGATGCCGGTTGCCACGGTGGAGTCGAGGCTGCGGGTCTTGGCCTTGATGTACTGCAGATCGGACTTGAGGGTCCATCGGTTCGCGGGACGCCAGGTGATATTCCAGCCGATGTCAGTGGTATCGGACTTGCGGTTGGCGGTGCGGGTGTCGCCGCCAAAGTTGATACCGCTATCAGCAGGATCAGTCAAAGTACCGGTCAGCAGGTTGCCGTTCGGGCCGTAGGTGGCATCGGGGCTGACGCGGATATTGTATGGGCTGGCCTGCGAGAAGATCGCGCGCTCATCCCACTGCATCTGGTACTTGGACTTGAAGTAAGTCAGGTGCGACTTCAGCGTGGAATCCTTCTGCCATTGCAGGGCGCCGTAATAGCCTTCGCGTTTGCGGTCGAATTCCAAGGTGCGCCATTGCGCACCCTTCGGCACCCAGACCGTCTTGCCATTCACGACATCGGTGCGCGGATAGTACGGCTCGACCTGGAAGGCGTCGGTGCGGGTAGCGCTTTCCGAATAGGCCAGGTCGACCAGGGCGCCGAATTCGCCAACCGGCGTTTTCCAGCGGTTCGATGCCAGGATGGAGGCGCCAGGTTTCTTTTTTCCGCCAAGGTCGTTGTAGGTGTAATCGGCGCTCAGGGAGACTTTGGAACCCTTGTAGTCGAAGGGCAGCGCGGTACGCAGGTTGACCAGGCCGCCGATCGAACCCTCGATCTGTTCTGCGGATGGGTTCTTGTACACGTCCACACCGGCCATCAGCTCGGGCGGAACGTCCTCAAAATTCAGCGAACGGCCGCCGTTGGCTGAGAAGGAGTCACGGCCATTCAATTCGGAGCGCACGTAAGTCAGACCGCGCACGGTCACTCCGGAACCTTCAACCGAGTAGTGTTCCGGGTCGCCCTTGGCCATGGTGCGGTCGATCGCCACGCCGACCACGCGCTGCAGCACTTCGGTGATGGAGCGGTCCGGCAGCTTGCCGATGTCTTCGGCGACGATGGAATCGACGATTTCGTCCGAATTGCGTTTGATGTTCTGTGCCGATTGCAGTGCCGCGCGCTGGCCGGTCACCACTACGACGGACGAGGGCTGGGCTGCGTCACCCGCCGCCTGGGCCGCGGCATTGCCGGCAGAAAACAGTGCAAACTGGGCTGCAGCGATAGCAATAGCGGTCTTCCTGAGGTGAGTCTGATTCACGCTTTAGTCTCCTTTTTTGGTATCTATCTCGTGGTTTTCCACTGAGTGATTTGAGTTTGCTTTGCTATTTTTCCCTTCGCAATTATGAAATTCACCAAAACTGAAAACGTTTTCAAACAATCTGCAGGATTCCCTCCCCAAGGGGCAGGCTTGCATGTGTCTACTTGCTACAACACTGGATCATCCTTGCCGCCGGATGGCAGGCCGTAAATGATTCCGCGACCGGCTGTGCTCATGTAGACGACGCCGAAACGGTTCACGTCGCCGACAATGAATTGGCCGTCGCCGGGGCCCCCGAACTGGTGCGCATCGTCGTTGATGCGCGCCCAGGTCGCGCCGCCATCCAGCGAGCGGTGGATTCCGCGCACTCCGCCGACACTGCCCCAGATGTAGATCGCCGGATAACCGGCGCCCTGCGCTGCCTTGCCAAAGCCGACAGCCGCGCAATAGGTGACGCCGGCCAGCGGCGCGAAGCTGGCGCCGGCATCCGTGGAGCGCGCCAGCCCCGCGCCGTATAGCGGAACCCAAACGTCCCCTTCCCTGCCCGGTGCAGCTCTGATCACACGCGAACCTCCTGCCGCCAGCCGCGCACGGGGGGAGAAGGAAACGCCGCCGTCGGTACTAACCTGCATCACGCCGTTGTCGTAGGCGTAAAACACTTTGGGCGCCATCGAATCGGCAACAGGCCGCAGGTTGGCGCCGGCCAGGCCGCGCACGACGCTCCAGCTAGTCCCTGAATCGCTGCTGCGATAAACCTCAGGGCTGCCGCGCGGCGCATGCAGGATCACGGCGCCATCTGAAGACAAAGCCAGCTGCCCCTGCTCACCGTTCATCGAGCGCGTTTGCTTCCAATGGGCGCCCCCATCCGTGGTGAGGTACATCGCCTTGCCGGCGCGCGCCATCACGCCAGGCCTGGCACTGGCGACCGCCAGGCCGAACGTCGTGCCCATTTGCGGCATATGGATTGGCGAATAGCGCGAGGGATTTGCGTGCAGGAAGCCATCGATATCGCCCAGCGCCGATACCAGCGGTCCACCCGGAACGCTGACGGCATTCAGGGGAACCGTTTCCTCCAGGCCGCGCACGTGGAAGGACCAGCGCGCTGGCTTCGCGTCGATATCGGCAGTATGGAAAACGCCATTGCCGGACGTAACCCAGGCCGCTTTTGAATCGAAGGGATCGAATTCCAGCGTGCTGGCCCAATGGATGCCATGCCCCGCCATCCAGGATGCGCCCTGCAAATCCTTTTCAAAGCCGCGTGCAATGACGTCGGACCAGGTGCTACCGCCATCGTTCGAAACGAACAGGCGGTCGCCCTTGGCGTCGCCCTGCGGCAGGTAAGTACTGATGGTGGATACAGCGAGGCGGAGCGGGTTTTTCGCATCGACGCTGATGCCGCTGAAAGGCGCCGTAAAACCGGCTGGCGTCACGTCCTTCCATGCGCCGTTATCGATGGCGTATTGCCACACCTGGCCCCGGTCCATGGGTTCGGGTTGCCTGTTGTTCGGATGCGGGCCGGCGCCGTTCGCAAACGTGATGTAAAGCTTGCCTGCGCCGTCGAGCGCCGCACGTTGCGGCATCAGCGCCGCAGGAGCGCCTTGGACTGGCGTAAAAGTTGCGCCGCCATCGTCGCTGCGATAGAAGTTGGGGCCGACGGAGCCGTAGCGCGACACGCCAATGTACAGGCGCCGCGCGGCGCCGTCCTTCACACTGGCCGGGTCAGGCAGTACAAAGCTGATGCCCGCACCGTTCGGGGTAGCCTTGACGTCCAGGCTCGCCACGTGGCGCCAACTGGCGCCGGCGTCCGAGCTTTTGAACAGGCCATTCCAGCGCGTGCCGGCGTAGAGCACGTCGCCGTTGCCGGGATCGACAGCCAGCCGCTCGCCATTATTGCGACCCATGCCATTGCCATGCGTTTTAAACTGGCCAGTGGTCTCCGTTATGGCCCAGGTCTTGCCGTAATCGCTGGAGCGCAGGATAGCCGTGCGGCCATTTTGCAGGTAGCCGATGCCGGCCAGGAGGTAGACTTTGCCGGCATTGTGCGGGTCAACGGCCAAGGAGTCGACGCCCAGCAGGCCGGTGTCGGCATCGCCCAGCCAGTCAAGCAAAGCCACCCAGCGTCCTGCCCGTTTGTCCCAGCGATAAGCGCCGCCCACATCGGTGCGGGCATACACCACGCCGGCCTCGCTGCGGCTCGGGATGACGGCAGATACGAAGCCACCGCCGCCAATTGCCACGCTGTCCCAAACATAGCCTGGCGTCTGGGGTGCCGCGACCGCACCTTCGCATAAGGCAATTGCCGTGACCCCTGCACCAATCCGGCCAGCGTTAAGTAAAGACCCCATGCGTCGTCTCCCGGTGAGTATCGGAAGCGCATTCTCCAACGCACAGGATTACCCGGCAATTACGAAAATCACCAAATCGGATTCCGATAATGCGGAACCTGGTTCAAGTAGCGGGGTTCATGATCTGTAAGGGCGCTAGCTGCGCGAGGAGCACCAGGTGCTCAACAGCCTTGACCTTCTTGAGGTGTGTCGAGGTCACAGGACCGCCGAGTGCCAATGCTGGGACGAATCCATACATTTCATCGTGCTTCAACTGGCCCAGCTTTTTTCGGGCACCGGAGAACATGTCATTAAAATCGTTCTCCTCGCGATCTCGATTGCTGAAAAACAGACGCAGCGCAAACTCCAATCTATCATCCTGGAAGATCGATTCACGTGAAATACCATAAGCTCCAGGCGCCATCACTTTCAAGGAGTCCCCGGTATGTTCTCCCCAAAAATACAGCTTCCCGAACGCACTGCGCGCAATGACGTGGTACGCGTCCTTTTCCATAAACGGCGTATCGCCGATCCATGCTTCCAACACCGGCTCATACTCTTGGGGATCGACGGTCCAGAACAATCCGTCGGCGTATCCACACCAGCCATGCTGTTCCCAATAGGCCAATAGCTGCTCGGGGAGCTTTCCTCGGAAGCGCGCCATGCTCGCTTCCGAAACACGCCGCCTCTCAATCGCCGGTCCCATCTGCGCCAGGAAAAATTCAAAGTCGTCATCCATCACTCTATTTCAGTCGGGCGCCCGCAATCAGTTAAGGTGGGGTCACTACTTCCAATGGCGCGAGTTGCGCCAGAAGCACCAAGTGCTCGACAGCCTTAACCTTTTGGAGATGTGACAATTCCGACGGGCCACCTAGCGCTAATGCGGGGACGAAACCATACATTTCATCGTGTTTTAGCGGCCCGAGTTTTTCTGAGGCCGACACAAATAAGTCAGCAAAATCATTCTCTTCACGGTTTCGCTTGCTGAAGAATACTTGTAGGCCACGCTCCATATCACCGTTCTGGAATGCCGACTCACGAGGAAAACAATAGGAGCCCGGCGCAAAGACTTTCAATGAATCGCAAGTACGTTCGCCCCAAAAATACAGCTCACCAAAAGCGCCACGCGCAATGATGTGATAAGCGTCCTTTTCCATGAATGAGCTGTCACCAATCCACGCTTCTAGTACGGGCTCGTACTCTTGAGGATCCACTGTCCAGAAGAGACCGTCCGCGTAGCCACACCATCCATGGTCCTCCCAATTTGCCAACAATTGTTCAGGGAGCTTTCCTCGAAAGCGTTCGATACTCTGCGCCGGGACGCCACGCTTGTGCATGGCAGGCCCCATTTTTTCAAGAAAAAACTCGAAGTATTCGTCCGTCACTTTAGAAATCAGAAAGCGTAGGCGATGTCATCACTTCCAATGGGGCGAGTTGAGCAAGAAGAACCAAGTGCTCGACGGCTTTTACTTTTTGAAGATGCGGCAGTTCCGATGGGCCTCCCAGCGCCAGCGCAGGAACGAAACCATACATTTCATCGTGCTTCAACTGGCCTAACTTCTTCAACGCTGGCGAGAACATTTCAGCAAAGTCGTTGTCCTTTCGTTTCCGCATCCCGAAAAAAACTCGCATACCAAACTCTAGCTCATGCTCCTGAAAAGCTGGTTCGGTAGGAAAGCAGTACGATCCTGGCGCAAATAACGTCAGCGTGTTGCCTGTACGTTCACCCCAGAAGTAGAGCTCACCGAAGGCACTCCGCGCAATGACGTGATACGCATCCCTTTCCATGAAGGGCGTCTCACCAATCCATGCCTCGAGAACAGGCTCGTACTCTTGCGGATCAACGGTCCAGAATAAACCCTCTGCATAACCACACCAGCCATGTTCTTCCCAATACGCCAGCAATTGATCAGGGAGTTTTCCTCGAAAGCGAGCAATGCTTGATGGTGGAACATGGCGCTTATTCATCACCGGCCCCATTTTCTCAAGGAAGTACTCAAAGTCTTCATCCATAATTTGTTCCCTTATTTGCATCGTTCGAGCTTTACATTCATTTTGGCAACGGTGCGTTGCGAGATGGGGATTTCTTTTGCTGCGTCATCAAGTGTTCCAACTCGGCTACGCCATTGAGAACCGATGCGCGAGTTAATATTGCGATCACCGAAATCGCTGATAACATCCCGTCCAGCTACGACCATGTCGGGGTTATGCAAGGCCGCCAACGCCTTCATTCTAGTTGCTGCTTCTTGCATGGCCTTAGTTTCAGCGTCTCGCACCGACAATCCAACTTTGCGGAATTGCATGGTAAGTGCTTCCACAAGTTTCCTTTCGTACCCCTCACGAGCCTGTTTCGCCACCTTGGGATCACGAATTGCATCTTTTGCTGTGAACGCCTTGCGGCCGTCCAGATATTCCTCAACAGTCATTGCGTTCAAACCCGCTTCCTGCCCCGCGAGTTGGCGATCAAACTCGGGAAGGCTTCCTTGTGGCAGGTCGTTCGGCTTGAAACACGGAACCTTCTTTTGCGGCATTCCTGCCGGGCGTGGTTCTGGCTCCTCAGTTGGACGTTTTCGTTTCGGCGGCGCAGGCGCAGGCTCCTCCAGAGCGCTCGCTGCATTTTTGCGGCGGGATTGTAAGGCCGGATGCCGGCTTAGCCTCTCTTCATTTTCCTCGATCCAGCGTGCCACTTTTGGTCCCAGGCGCGGGCTCTCACGGACTTCTTTCAACGCCAGGGCTTTGTTGCCCTTTCCGCGCGAGAAGTAGGCCATCAGCGCCATCAGGATGGCCATGATCATGATCACGTGGCCGTTGGCGAACTCAAAGGCTGCGTGGCGTACGTTTCCTTGTTCGGGTCCGGCTAACGCGTAACTGCAGGTTCGCTCATCTCGCGGCAGCGGGCCCCAGGCTTCACGGAAACCGCGTCCATAATGCTCCATGGCTTCGGGAATTGCCGTCACCATGCCTTCAATCAGCGATTTCAGTCCCAAGAGCGCCATTACCCAGGCGCCGACCTGTGAGCCCACCGCCGCGCCGGCGGCAGCACCCGGCAAAGCTCCGACTCCACCAAAGAACGCGCCGCCGACAGCGCCGAACGTGGCGCCGGCGACAACCGAGCCGCCGTAATACAGGGCCATGTCCTTACAGACTTCGATGAGAATGTGCCAGATGGACGAAAGGTCGATGCCTGACAGTTGCTGGGCAATGATCCTTCTGGCCATGTCACCCGACTGCTCCAGCGCGCGCTGTACGCGCTCGACGCGTGAGCTCTGGCTTGCGAAATTGCCGATGCCGAATGGGGGCGCGGGGCTGATGGCCCGTCCCAAGCTGTCGAAAACCGAACCCGTGCCATGGCCCTTGCTGGCCTGGCGCTCCCGTTTTTCAAGTTCAGACCATATGTGCGACGATTGGTTAAGCAAATTGCTGCCCTCTGGCGTTGCTCAATTGGAAAAACCGGTAGGATAGCAAAATAATTAAATTTTCGATAAGTTCTACAGTGCGGGCCAATTCATGAAATTTCTGCTTCTTGCCGCCGCAGGTCTGCTGCTTGCGCCGGCCCAGGCTTCACAACAATTCCATGTACCCTCCGCGCCGGGGATCTCGCTGGCGGTAACGGAAGTCGGCCAGCATCGCGGCAAGCGCCCTATCCTGCTGGTGCATGGAGCGCGGGTTAGTTCCAAGGCTTCGTTCGACCTGCCAGTGGCCGGCGGCTCGCTGGCGGCGGATCTGGCGGCGCGCGGTTTCGATGTCTATACGCTCGACGTACGGGGCTACGGCGCCTCCACGCGCCTGCCTGGAATGGATGCGGCGCCGACGACCAGCGCTGCATTGGTTCGCACCAACGCAGCAGTCGAGGATGTCGATGCGGCGATCGATTTTGTGCGCCAGCGCAGCGGCGGCGCCAAGGTGGCGCTGTTTGGTTGGGCCACTGGCGGCCAGTGGGCCGGCCATTATGCGACCCTGCACTCGCCAAAGCTTAGCGCCGTCGTCATGCTGAACAGCCTCTATCGCGGCGCCTCGCCGCATCCACTGATCGGACGCGGAACGGGAATGGAGGACAAGGAGCACCCTGGCGCCTTCAACCGCGCGGCGTGCGGCAACTACCGCATGTCCGATGCCGCATCGACCTTGGGTGCCTGGGACCGCACGCTGGGCGAAGACAAGGACAGTGCGCGCGATCCCGCCGTGGCGCAAGCCTACGTCGAGGCGGCGCTGGACAGCGACGACACCAGCCGGCAGCGCGAGCCGCGCAGCTTCCGTGCACCGTGCGGCGCGATGGAGGATAGCTTCTACCTGGCGACCGGGCGCCAGTTGTGGGATGCCTCGCTGATTACGGCGCCGGTGCTGGCCATCGCCGGCGAAAAGGATTTCTGGTCGCGGCCGGAAGACATGCAAAACCTGCAGGCAGACCTGGTGCATGCGGCAGCCGTTCGCATGGTGCGCATACCTGGCGCCACACACTTCCTGCACCTGGAGCGGCCGGCGCGCGGCCGCGCGCAACTCATCGATGAAGTGGATCGCTTCGTGCCGAGATAAGGCTTGAGCACCGCCACAGAAATGCTACTCTGGTTGGTGATCCTTCACGCGGGAGGCCGTCATGCTTAGATTTTTCAGCAAGCTTGCAGCATTGCTTCTTTTCGCTGGCGCCGCCATGGCGCAGACCACGCCGCAAGCGATCGGGGTGGTAGTCATGCACGGCAAAGGCGGCTTGCCGACGAGGCATGTGGCGGAACTGGCATCGGGCCTGGAGGCCAAGGGGCACCAGGTCGCCAACATCGAAATGCCCTGGTCCGGCAACAGGAACTACGACGTCAACACGGCGGCGGCGGAAGCGGAAATCGATGCGGCATTGACCGATCTTCGGGCCAAGGGCGCGCGCCGCCTGTTTGTGGTCGGACATAGCCAGGGCGGCACGTTCGCGCTGTATTACGGCAGCAAGCACGCGGTGGACGGAGTCATTTCCATCGCGCCGGCCGGCAGCACGGTGAGCCAGGCGATCCGGGAAAAACTTGGCGACTCGCGGGAAGAGGCGCGCAAGCTGGTCGCCGCAGGCAAAGGAGGCGAGATCGCCAGGCTGATGGACTTTGAGGGTGGCAAGGGAACGTACACCATCGCCTGCAAGCCGGACAACTACCTGACATGGTTCGATCCCGATGGCGCCATGAACCTGACAAAATCGATCCGCAGCATGCGGCCTGAAACGCCGGTACTGCTGGTGGTGCCGAAGAACGATTATCCGGGCCTGCTGAAGGCGAAACAAGCCAACTTCGATGCCCTGCCCCGCAATCCACGCACCAGGCTATATGAGCCGGACGCCACACATGCAGGCGCCCCCACCGCCTCGCGCGATGAAGTCTCGCGCTGGATGATGGAAGTGACGAACTAGCCGGCGTTGGCGGCGACAGGTTCGGGAGGCGCCCAATTCTGCACCAGGGCGTCTTCGAACTCCTGTGCGGGCAAGGGGCGCGAGAACAGGTAGCCCTGCACTTCGTCACAGCCGGAATCCTTGAGGAAGGCCAGTTGTTCCGCGGTTTCCACGCCTTCGGCGATCACCTTGTGGTTCAGTTGCTGGGCGATGCTGATGATGGTGCTGGCAATTGCGCAGTCATTGGTATCGACCGGAATGCCGGTGGTGAAGGAGCGGTCGATCTTCAGCGTGTCGATCGGGAAGCGCTTCAGGTAGGACAGGCTGGAATAGCCGGTGCCGAAATCGTCCAGCGACAGCGTGATGCCGGCAGCTGTCAGGCGGTCCATGATGCCGATCACGCGCTCGATATTGTGCATCAGCGTGGATTCGGTGATTTCCAGTTCCAGCCACGAGGGCTCGAGGCCGTAGCGCCGCAGCGTGTCCATCACGCGGCCCGGCAGAGCGGACGTGAACTCGCGCGCCGACACATTGACCGCCAGGCGCACCGGCGGCAAGCCTTTTTCCTTCCATGCCTGCGCCTGCGCGCATGCAGCCTCCAGCACCCACTCGCCGACCTGCACCACCAGGCCGGTTGCTTCGGCCAGCGGAATGAATTCGGCCGGCGGCACCAGGCCGCGCTCCGGATGCTTCCAGCGCACCAGCGCTTCGGCGCCGATGATCTTGCCGGTGCTGATTTCAAACTTGGGCTGGTAGTGCAGCAGCAGTTGTCCGTTGCCCAGCGCCTGGCGCAAGCCGGATTCGATGCGCATGCGCTCCTGCATGCCCTTGTTCATGTCCTGGCTGTAAAAGGCGATATGCTCGCCGTCCGTCGAGGCATTTTGCTTGGCGCGGTACATCGCAATATCGGCCAGGCGCAGCAGGGTTTCTGCATCGTTGCCGTCCTGCGGGAACACGCTGATGCCGATCGAGGCGCTGACGCGCAGGTCGTGGCCATCGATCAGGAACGGTTCGTTGAGCGCCGCCAGCAGCTTGTTGGCCACCATGCTGGCTTCGTAGTGCTGGTGGATGTCGAACAGGCCGACCGCGAATTCATCGCCGGACAGGCGCGCCACCACATCCTGGTCGCGCAGGGCGAGGCGGAAGCGCTGCGATATCTCGCGCAGCAGCGCATCGCCGACGGCGCGGCCCAGGGTGTCGTTAATCAGCTTGAAGCGGTTCAGGTCGATGAACATGACGCAGCCGTGCGCCCTGGTGCGCTGGGCTACGATGATGGCCTGGTCCACCAGTTTGGTCAGCAGCGAGCGGTTCGGCAGGCTGGTCAGGTCGTCGTAATACGCCAGGTGGTGGATGCGTTCCTCCGCCTGCTTGCGCTCCGTGATATCGGTCAGGTAGGCGATCAGGCCGATCGAGCGGTCTTCCATATCGCATAGCTGCGACAGCGACAGGCTGGCCCAGAATACTTCGCCGTTCTTTTTCTTGCGGCGCACTTCCATCAGGCGGCCGCCCTGCTCCAGGAATTCGTCGCCCAGGTCTTCGTCTTCGTCGTCGTAGAGGAAGATGATGTTGCGGCCCACCGCTTCCACCGCAGAATAGCCAAAGAGGCGTTCGGCGCCCTTGTTCCAGCTGGTGATGAAACCGTTCAGGTCCATGGTCAGCACCGACTCGTGGATCTGGTCCAGGATCTGCGACTGGTGCTGCAGGCGCGCTTCCACCTGCACGTAGGCGTGGGTGGTGCGCTGCGCCACGGAGTGCACTTGCAGCACGCTGCCGGCCAGGCCGGCCAGGCTGGCGAGGTTCTGCCTGGCGCTGTCGGTATAGTTCTCCAGCCCCGAAACTTCGAAGCGGCCGAAATAATGATCGTCGAACTGGATCAGCTGCGACAGGCCGCTCTCCCAGCCCGGCAAGCCGGTGGCCGGCGTCATGTCGCGCGGTACGTAGCGGCCATGCGGGCTGCCTGTCACTTCGCGCGCGATGCGGCCAAGCTCCTCCACCAGCGCCGGTCCGCGCAGGCGCAGCACGGCATCGCACACGGCGGCGCTGCTGGCAAGGAAATTGGCAACCGGTTGCACGGGCATGCTTACACGTTCCTGCTGACCTGCAGTGCCCAATGGTAGGCCTGCAACAGGCTGCGCCAGTAGGTTTCGTTGTCGATGCCGACGTCGCGCAGCGCGCTCGCTTGCGGTTCGTGCATTTCCACCAGCGCCAGCATTTCTCCCAGTTCGCCGGTGCGGTCCAGCAGGGCCGCGACCACGTCCAGGTCCAGGTTCAGGGCCGAGACGATGTCGGTCATCGGCATCGCCAGCAGGACATCGAGCAGCGAGAACACGCCGACCAGGAAAGCCATGTCCTGTTCATCGCGCTCGCCGTCACGCAGCTTGCACAGGGCTTCCATCTGCGCGGCGCGCAGGGCGGCCAGCGGCAACAGGGCATTGGCCGGTCCATCGGCTTGCTGGCGCGCGTACAGCAGCAGCTGCAGCCAGCGCTGCAGCTGGCGGCGGCCCAGCAGGTTGATGGCCTGGCCGAAGTTGTGGATCGGGTTGCTGTTCGGCGCAAAGGCGGCGGAGTTCACCAGCTTGAGCAACTGGAAGGACAGCGCAGGGTCTTGCTTGAGCAGCGCTTCCAGCTCGCGCGAATCGGCGTCCTGGGCCAGCAGGCCAAGCAGGGCAAGCAGGCGCTTGCGGGTGGTGCCGTCGCCCTGCCCTGCATCATGTTCCTGCGCGCGCGGCAGCTCGCCGCGGAACAGGGTGAAGCCGGCTTTGCGGCATTCATGGGCGCGGACAGCATCGGCATTACGGGCCAGGTGCGGGCCGGGCAGCGTCATCATCGCCAGCGCGCCTGGCAGCGCATCGGCGCAATCGACATCGAGGCCGCTGATACCGGCTTGCGCAGATGCGACGCCTGCGTCGCCATCGGCCAGCAAGCGCAGGCCGCGCTCGGCGAGCTGCTTGCAGCGCTTTTGCACGGCGCCGTCGGCCAGCAGCGCGGCGGGTACGGTAAAGACGATGCGCTCAAGCGGCAGGCCATCGAGCTGGCTGGGGTCAAGCAGGAGCGGATCGGCGAGGGGAATGTAGTAGTCGAGCGAACCCAGTTCTTCGGATTCGGGACAGCACAGGAGCGCTTGCAGGTCGCTCAGCGAAGCCGCTGCCGGCAATTGAAACGCCAGTCCCGCCCAGTGGTTCTGGGTATCCAGGACAGGCTTGATTCCCACCAGCGGAAACGAATTCGGATCTGACGCAAACATCGGAATCTCGGTGTGGCAACACTAACAATGGTAAATGGTCTATTGATGTAAAGCAACCATTGAGCGCGCTCGGACACCCTGTGTTACAAGACTCGGGGAATATAACAGAAATTGCCCAAAAGTCAGCTTTGCAGTGGTAGAGGAGATAACCAAATTGTCGGTTTTGTACCAGTAACGATACATTACTGATTATTTTAGCAATTCTTACTTCTCGAATTGTGCGTGCTGGACCGCAAACTTGATCAATTCTGCCTGTCCTTCGATGCCAAGCTTGCGTTTTATGTTAAGACGGTGGGTTTCCACCGTGCGCACGCTGAGGTCCAGTTCGCGCGCAATATGCTTGTTGGATTCGCCATTGGCGAGGTGGCGCAGCACTTCCGCTTCGCGGGTGGTGAGCTGGTTGTCCTGCGCCATCGGCTTGGCCAGTTGCTGCGCAAGGTTGGCGCTGTAATAGATGCCGCCGGCCATGACCGTTTCGATGGCGACCACGATATCCTTGCCCGGCGCGTCCTTCAGCACGTAGCCGCGGGCGCCGGCCTGGATGGCCTGGGTCACGTATTCCAGCTTGTCGTGCATCGACAGGATCAGCACCGCAATGGCAGGGAACTGGCGCTTGAACAGGGCGGTGGCTTCGATGCCGTTGGTGCCGCGCATATTGATGTCCATCAGGACCAGGTCGGGACTGTGCTGGCGCGCAGCTTCCAGCGCTTCGGCCGCGCTGCCAGCCTCGCCGACGACTTCGAATTGCGCCATCGCTTCCAGCCGCGCGCGCAGGCCGTCGCGCACAAGGGGGTGGTCATCTACCAACAGTATCCGGGTCATTGCTTGCCTTTGTTGTCTACACGCGCCAGCACAACGGTGCCGGCTGGCGAGGATTCGATGCGGAACTGGCCGCCGATCGCTTCCATGCGCTCCATCATATTCCGTAATCCGATGCCGCGCTTCGGATGGCCGGCGATGCCCTCGGCATCGAAGCCGCTGCCATTGTCGGCAATGCGCAGCGTCACGCCTTCGGCATCGCCCTCAAGTTCGATCCTGATGCTGGTGGCGGCTGCATGGCGCTCGATATTGGTCAGCGCCTCCTGCGCAATGCGGAACAGCACCGTGTTCGCCACATCGGGCAGGCCGTCGGTGCAGCCGGTGGCCGCGAAAGATACTTCGACGCCGATGTGCACGCGGAATTCCGCCGCCAAGTGGTCCAGCGCGGCGGCCAGGCCCAGGTCGTCCAGGATGGCGGGACGCAGGTTGTGCGAAATGCGGCGCACCTCGCCCAGCACATTGTTCAATTGTTCCGCCGTGTGTTCGAAGGCCGCCTTGGCCTTGTCCTGCTGCGCCGGATTGCCGAGGCGGATGATGCCGGCCTCGATCTGCAGCTTGATCGACACCAGCCATTGGCTGATGCCGTCGTGCAGGTCGCGCGACAGGCGCGCCCTTTCCTCCTCCTGCGATTCAACCACGCGCTGCGCCAGCACTTTGAGCTTGGCGTCTGCCACGCGGTATTCGCGGATGTTCAGCGCCAGGCCGGAGACACCGACCGCCACCAGCGCCAGCGCCGCAATGGCGGCCATCCACAGCAGCGTATTGCGGATATTGCCGCGCTGCTGGGCGTCGACCTTGGCCAGCGCCGCGTCGACGTCGTCGAGGTAGATGCCGGTGCCCAGCATCCAGCCCCATTCCGGCAGCGGCATCACATAGCCAAGCTTGGGGGCCGACTTGTGGGTGGAAGGCTTGACCCAGTTGTAGCGTTCCAGCCCGCCCCCTTCGCGGGCGCGCGCCAGGAGGCGCTGGATGGTGGGATTGCCTTCCTGGTCCTTCATCATGAACAGGTTCTGGCCCACCAGCTCCGGCTGGCGCGGGTGCATCAGCGAATTGCCCTGCATGTCGTAGACGAAGAAATAGCCGTCGTCGCCGAAACTCAGGGAGGACAGGATGCGCTTGGCCTCGTCGAGCGTGGCCTGGTCCGTGCGGCCCGATTTGACCAGGTGGGATATCGAGTGGTTGGCCAGCGTGACGTAGTGTTTGAGCTCCGCCTCCTTGCTGGCCAGGTAGGCCTGCTGGATGGTGTCGCGCTGCTGGCGGGCAAGGGTGGTGGCCTGGTAGCGCACCGCGATGGCGATTGCGCACAAGGCCAGGATCAGGGGCGCAATGGCCAGGAACAGGAACTTTTGCCGCAGCTTCATGCGGCGATTGTAAGCCCGCCACTACCCGCTTGTCCTACGTATTTGTACGGATCGGGTTTGCGTAGTGGTGCGCTTGTGACAGATATTCAAATCCTGAATACTGGCCATTCATCCTTGGAGGAGACCCCGATGAATCCCGTTATGAAGAAACTTGGCTGGGCAGCGATGTCCGTGCTGGGTGCCAGCGCCCTGGGCGTGATTGCCCTCAAGCGCGGCGAACCTGTCAGCGCCATCTGGCTGGTGATTGCAGCCGTTTGCGTGTACCTGATCGCGTACCGCTTCTACAGCCTGTTTATTGCCAAAAACGTCATGGGCCTGGAGGCTGACCGCCTGACCCCGGCCCATAAGTACAACGATGGCCTGGACTACGTGCCGACCAATAAGAACGTGCTGTTCGGCCACCACTTCGCCGCGATTGCCGGCGCCGGCCCGCTGGTCGGTCCCGTGCTGGCGGCGCAAATGGGCTACCTGCCTGGCATGCTGTGGATCCTGGCCGGCGTGGTATTCGCCGGCGCGGTGCAGGACTTCATGGTGCTGTTCATCTCCACCCGCCGCGACGGCCGTTCGCTCGGCGACCTGATCAAGTCCGAACTGGGCCCGATCCCGGGCAATATCGCGCTGCTGGGCACCTTCATGATCATGGTGATCATCCTGGCCGTGCTGGCGCTGATCGTGGTCAAAGCGCTGGCGCACTCGCCTTGGGGCTCGTTCACCGTGATGGCGACCATCCCGATCGCGCTGTTCATGGGCGTCTACTCCCGCTACATCCGCGTGGGCCGCGTCGGCGAAGTGTCGCTGATCGGCTTCGTGCTGCTGATGCTGGCCATCTTCGGCGGCCAGTGGGTGCAGGAAAACCCTGCCCTGGCACCGATGTTCACCTTCTCCGGCACTGAACTGACCTGGATGCTGATCGGCTACGGCTTCGTCGCCTCCGTGCTGCCGGTGTGGCTGCTGCTGGCGCCACGCGACTACCTGTCCACCTTCCTGAAGATCGGCACCATCGTCGGCCTGGCGCTGGGCATCCTGATCGTGGCGCCGATGCTGCAGATGCCGTCGATCACCAAGTTCATCGACGGCACCGGCCCTGTATGGTCCGGCAACCTGTTCCCCTTCCTGTTCATTACCATCGCCTGCGGCGCCGTGTCCGGCTTCCACGCGCTGATCTCCTCCGGCACCACGCCGAAGATGATCGAGAACGAAACCCACGCCCGCTTCATCGGCTACGGCGCGATGCTGATGGAATCCTTCGTCGCCATCATGGCGCTGGTGGCCGCTTCGACCATCGAACCAGGCGTGTACTTCGCGATGAACAGCCCGGCTGCGCTGCTGGGCACCACCGCCGAATCGGCAGCTCAGGCGATTTCCCAGTGGGGCTTCTACGTCACGCCTGAAATGCTGACGCAGACTGCCAAGGACGTTGGCGAATCCACCATCATCTCCCGCGCCGGCGGCGCACCGACCCTGGCGGTGGGCATGGCGCACATCCTGTCCAACGTGGTGGGCGGCAAAGCCATGATGGCCTTCTGGTACCACTTCGCCATCCTGTTCGAAGCACTGTTCATCCTGACCGCAGTCGATGCAGGCACCCGCGCCGGCCGCTTCATGCTGCAAGACTTGCTGGGCTCCTTCTCGCCTTCGCTGAAGCGCACCGACTCCGTGTTCGCCAGCCTGCTGGCCACCGGCTTGTGCGTGGCGGCCTGGGGCTACTTCCTGTACCAGGGCGTTGTCGATCCGCTGGGCGGCATCAACACCCTGTGGCCGCTGTTCGGCATCGCCAACCAGATGCTGGCTGCGATTGCGCTGATCCTGGCAACCTGCGTGCTGCTCAAGATGAAGCGCGCCAAGTTCGCCTGGGTCACCATCCTGCCAACCATCTGGCTGCTGCTGTGCACCCTGACCGCCGGCTGGCAGAAGATCTTCGACGCCAATCCAAAGATCGGCTTCATGGCCCACGCAGCCAAGTACCAGGCAGCCCTGACCGAAGGCAAGGTACTCGCGCCGGCCAAGTCGATCGAGCAGATGCAGCAGGTGATCTTCAACGACTACCTGGATGCAGGCCTGGCAGCCTTCTTCATGATCGTCGTGGTCAGCGTGCTGGTATTCGGCGTGCGCACCGCGCTGGCAGCCTGGAACGCCAGCCGTCCGACCCACAACGAAGCCCCGGCCCAATACGCCGCCGCGGCCAAGTAAGACCATGCTGGGCGAAATCGTCAAGGCAGGCCGCTACCTCGGACAGAGCATGCGGCTGATGTGCGGCCTGCCGGAATACGACACCTACGTCGCCCATCGCGAGACCACCCACCCGGGTGAGCCCGTGATGAGCTACGAGGAATTCTTCCGCGAGCGCCAGGAAGCGCGCTACGGCGGCGCCGGCAAGCGAGGTGGCTGCTGCTAGTGGACTGTAACAGGAGAATCGGGAGCGAAGGACGCGAGGGCGGCGTGCAGGGCAAGGCGCAAAGCGCAGCAATAGTGAGCTATTGCGAGCATTTGCAACGCCGCCATGCGCACCGATCCGCGCGGCAGGCGCTCCCGATTCGAGTGTTACAGTCCACTAGTAACTGGAAGTTAGAGCCAGATCAAAGTGTCGAAATTCTTAGCATTTATTCTTTGCCCGATGGAATCGTCCTTCGGCGGCGAAAATGCTCAACTTCGAACGGTCCGGCCTAAGCCAGAAACTGACCATCATCTCGGTGCTCACCACCGGCAGCGCCCTGCTGCTGGTGTTCGTGGCATTCGCCGTCGCGTCCATCCTTTCCCACACCAGCGAGGAGCGCAAGCAGCTTACCTCGCTGGCTGATGTCATCGGCGCCAACAGCGTCGCCTCCCTGCTCTATGCCGACCGGCCAACGGCCGAACAAGCCCTGGCCGCGCTGGCGGTCAAAAGCGATATCACGCGCGCCGCCCTGTTCGATCGCGACGGCCAGCTGTTTGCCTCCTACCCTGCCTTGCGCGAACTGGCGCCTGTTGCGCTGGATGCGCCGCGCCTGCGCCAGCTTGCCTCGGGCGAGCTGGCCGAGCGTGACGGGCCGCCCTGGGCGCCATTGCTGCGGCTTTACCGGCCGGTGCGGGTGCGCCAGCACGTGATCGGAGCGGTGATGATCGAGGCCGGCCAGGCTTCGCTGTGGCTGGGCATACTGCGCAACCTGGGCATCACGGCGGCGGCAACCGCTTCCTCATTCTGGCTGGCGCTGGTGCTGTCGGCCCGTTTCCGCGAAGGGATTGCAGCGCCCATCGCACAATTGATCGCTGCCGCCGACAGGGTAAGCAGCAGCCAGACTTACGCCCAGGTGCAGCACCAGCGCAGCGATGAACTGGGCACGCTGATCGACAGCTTCAACGGCATGCTGGCGCAGATCGAGAGCCGCGACGGCAAGCTGGCGCAATACCGTGGCGAGCTGGAACGCCAGGTCAGCATCCGCACCGCGCAACTGGAAAAAGCCAAGGATGCGGCGGAAGCGGCCAGCCAGGCCAAGAGCGCCTTCCTGGCCAATATGTCGCATGAAATCCGCACGCCGATGAACGGCGTGCTGGGCATGGCGGAGCTGCTGGCTGCCACCGACCTCACAGAAACCCAGCGCCACTACACCAGCATGGTGCGCCGTTCGGGCGAGCACCTGCTGGTGATCATCAACGACATCCTCGATTTTTCGAAAGTGGAAGCGGGCAAGCTGACCGTCGAATACATCAACTTCAACCTGCGCGAACTGCTGGACGATATCGAAAACGTGTTCGCACCGCAGGCCCAGGCCAAGGGCATCGAAATGGAATTCGCGGTGGCGAACAATATTCCGCTTGCTATCTGCGGCGACCCAAACCGGCTGCGGCAGGTGATCGTCAACCTGCTGGGAAATGCGGTCAAATTCACCGACCAGGGCCGGATCAAGGTCGCAGTACGCGTGGCGGAAGAGGATGCCCAGTCGGCGCGCCTGCGGGTGGAAGTGCACGATACCGGCATCGGCGTATCGCGCGAGGCGCGGGCGCACATTTTCGATTCTTTCTCGCAGGGCGATGGCTCAACCACCCGCAAACATGGCGGCACCGGCCTTGGCTTGGCGATCTCCAAGCAACTGGTGGAACTGATGGGGGGAACCATCGGCGTCGACAACGCGCTGGGCCGCGGATCGGTGTTCTGGTTCACCGTGCAGTTCGACAAGCGGCGCGTGGACGCGGATGATGCCGGCTTCCAGCAGAAGCCGACCAAGGGCTTGCGCGCCCTGGTGGTAGACCGGCAAGCCGAGAGCGCGCTGGCGCTGCATGGGCTGCTGGCGCGCTGGCACCTGCAAGGCAATTGCGCCCCCAGTGCTGCCGATGCCCTGCGCGAGCTGCACGCTGCCGCTGCACGCGGCACGCCTTACGACGTGGCGCTGCTCGACATGGCACTGGACGATATCGGCGGCCTGGCGCTGGCGGCCGAAATCAAGTCCGATCCGGATATATCGGCGGTGCGCCTGATCCTGCTGGCCTCCGAGCGCAACGCCGCAGACCCGGTGCAGCGCCGCGCTGCCGGCGTCGCATTCCAGCTGATCAAGCCAGTGCGCGAACCGGACCTGTACGACTGCATCGTGACGCCCGTGCGCGTCAATGAAGGCGTGAACGCTGCAGCATTGGCAGGCGGGCCCTCGGCGCCGGCGTCGCCGCGTCCACGCCCAGGCCAGCGTCCGCGCGCCCTGCTGGCGGAAGACAATCCGGTCAACGTGGAAGTGGCGTCAGCGATGCTGCGCGGCCTGGGCATGGAAGTAGCTTGCGCCGCCAACGGCGAAGAAGCGCTTGCCGCCGTGCGGGCCGGCGATTATGACCTGGTGCTGATGGATTGCATGATGCCGGTCATGGACGGCATGGCCGCCACCGCCGAAATCCGCCGCCTGGAACAGCAGCGCGGCCGCACGCGCGCCACGCCTATCGTCGCCATTACCGCCAACGCGCTGCAGGGCGACCGCGAACGCTGCCTGGCGGCGGGCATGGACGACTACATCAGCAAACCCTTCTCGCAACAGGCGCTGGCCGACACGCTTGGCCGCTGGATCGCCCTGCCCCGCCCAACGCCGCCTGCCACGCATTTGCCGTCTCCGCCGGCGTCCTCGCTGCCTTCCGTCCCACCAGCCGCCGGTTCGGCAGGCCGCCATGCCTCCGCCAGCGCGATATCCGTGGCGCTCGCGGTGCGTGCCGCGTCCGGCCAGGCACCGCCTGCGAGCACGCCTGGCGCCCAGGCCACGCCCGCTGTCATCAATCCCCTGGCGCTCGACGCCATCCGTGCCCTCAGCGCAGGACAGGGCGAACTGCTGCTGCAGCGCGTGCTGGCCACCTTCCTGCAGGACACTCCCCGCCAGTTGGCCGCGTTGCGCGAAGCGGTCGCCTTAAGCGACCCGGCCACCATCCGCAAGACCGCCCACAGCCTGAAATCGAGCAGCGCCAACGTCGGCGCCGATGCGCTGGCCAGGCTGTTCAAGGACCTCGAGCATATGGCCCGCACCGGCCGGGACGAGGGTGCGGCCGATTTGTTAGCGCAACTGGAGCGCGAATTCCAGTCTGTCCGGCATTCGCTCAGCCTCATCCTGCCGAAGGGAGCATGAAATCATGGCAGCGCTCTATTCACCCAAACGCGGTACCGTGCTGGTGGCCGATGACGATCCCGTCATGCGCCTGTTGATGCTGGAAATGCTGGCCCAGGTCGGCCTCGACGCGGTGGAGGCGAGCGACGGCCGCGCGGCCATAGCCAGTTTCCGCGACAATGCGCCCGACCTGGTGCTGCTCGACGTCGACATGCCCCTGCTCGACGGTTTTTCCGTCTGCCGCGCCATCCGCAAGCTGGAGAGTTCGTCCCACATCCCCGTCATCATGGTCACCGGCGGCGACGACCTGGAGGCCGTCACGCAAGCCTATGAAGCCGGCGCCACCGACTTTGTCTCCAAGCCGATCAACTGGCCCATTCTCGGCCACCGCGTGCTGTACGTACTGCGCGCCAGCGACGCCATTGCCCGCCTGCGCATCGCAGATGCCCACAACCGCGCCGTGCTGGCAGCCATCCCCGACACGTTCTTCCGCCTTAGCGCCGATGGCTACTATCTCGATTACGAAGAAGGACATGAACCCGGCGCCGACTTCGCCAGCCGCGAATGCGTGGGCCGCCACATCCGCGACGTGCTGCCGGCGCCAATCGCTAGCCGCATGCTGGACCAGTTGTCGGCCGTGCTGCATTCCGCTTCCGTGCACTCGGTCGACTACGAATTGTCGCGCGACGGCGTCAGCCACCACTTCGAAGCACGGCTGGTCGGCACCGCATCGGGCGAGGTCCTTGGCCTGGTACGCGACATCAGCGAACGCAAACGCACCGAGGAGCAGATCCGCAAGCTGGCCTACTGCGACAGCCTGACCGGCATCCCCAACCGGCAGGCTTTCCTGGAGACGCTGGAGCTTGAGATTGAGCGCTCCCAGCGCGAACAGCGCAAATTCGCCATCCTGTTCATGGATCTTGATTCATTCAAGCGCATCAACGACACGCTGGGCCACAACATCGGCGACCTGCTGCTGCAAATCGTCACCGAACGCCTGCGCGAGACCATCCGTCCCGGCGACCACCTGTGCAGCCTGGCCCGCCTGGGCGGCGACGAGTTCACCATCCTGCTGCCCGACATCGAGCGCGTGGACGATGCCCTGGCCGTGGCGCACCGCGTGAAAGACGCCATGCGCCGCCCTTTCAACCTGGACGGCCATGAAATCTTTGTCACCGCCAGCATCGGCATTTCGCTCTACCCGGAAGATGGCGAAGACTGCACCTCGCTGCTGAAATTCGCCGACACCGCCATGTACCACGCCAAGAACTGCGGCAAGAACAACGCCAAGCTTTACAGCTCGTCGCTCACGATGCAGATCATGAGCCACGTCAAGCTGGAAGTTGGATTGCGCAAGGCGCTGCAGAACAATGAACTTTACCTGCTGTACCAGCCGCAGGTCGACGTGCCCACCACGCGCATCGTCGGTGTGGAAGCGCTGATACGCTGGCACCACCCTGAACACGGCATCATCCCGCCCACGGAGTTCATTCCCCTGGCGGAAGAAACCGGCCTGATCGTACCGATCGGCGAATGGGTGCTGCGCACCGCCTGCAACCAGGCGCGCGCCTGGCAGCGCGAATGCGAGCGCCCTATCCGCATGGCGGTCAACCTCTCCGCGCGCCAGTTCAAGGATGAAAACCTGGCGCAGATCGTGCTGGCAGTCCTGCAGGACACGGGCCTCGACCCCAGCCTGCTGGAGCTTGAGCTGACCGAAGGCACCTTGATGGACAACGCCCTCGCCACGCTGGCCACGCTGGAACAGTTGCGCGGCATCGGCGTATTCCTGTCGATCGACGATTTCGGTACCGGCTACTCGTCCATGAGCTACCTGAAGCGCTTCGACGTGCGCGCGCTGAAAATCGACAAAAGTTTCATCAGCGGCCTGCCGCAAGACAGCGAAAACGCCGCCATCACACGCGCCATCATCGCCATGGCGCACGGCCTGAAAATGATCGTGGTGGCGGAAGGCGTTGAAACGCGCGAACAGCTCGACCTGCTGAAGCAGTACGGCTGCGACATGGCCCAGGGCTACTTCCTCGGCCGTCCCGCTCCTCAGGACGCCATCGGCCAGATGCTCGTCAACAGCACGACCGATATCGGCTCGGCTTGACAGCGGCCCGGCGCAAGCCCACTATGGGACGCCTATTTCCCGTCAAGTCCGCCAAGGCAACAAAATATGACTACCGCAGCCGCGCAGTCCCTCGAATTCATCAATGGCTACCAGGCTGAAGATCTGGCCAGGATTGCATTTGCATGGAATGGAAAACATGCGAACGAATTTGTCGATGCGAACCAACAGTTCCGGTGGACAGTCGTCAGGGATTGCATTGAAAATCCGTCGATTGCTAGGCGGGAATTGCTCGAGCATCTCTTTCTTGCAGACGCTGAATGGTCCAGGCAAGCTTGGGGGGCACCAAAACACTTTGCAGATCTCGGGCAAATCCTCTTGCAGCGAGGTGGCTGCGATGCGATCGATGCATTCTCTGTTGGCTTCGCAACCTCATTCGACACTTTTGGTGCATGCCATGGCATCAAGCTGTCAGCGGAAATGCTCGATTCGCTGCTTGCGTGCGCCAGGAATAAGCTTTCCGACGCATCCGACTCCAAATCGAAGACGCGGCTTGAGTTGATGATTGAGCTGTTCGAAAAAATTCATCGCAGTACCGCCGAAGCCGGTTGGGTTGCCCTGGCACCGGGGACCGAAGTTTCGAACATTCGTATCGTGTCACCATCGTGGCCTCGCAGGCTTTGGGGCCGGTTGACCGGCCGCTAGGTGCTGCGGCGGTCTAGCATGGCGCGGGCGATCGTACCGGCGTCGACGTATTCGAGTTCACCGCCGACCGGCACGCCGCGCGCCAGGCGGGTTACGGCCAGGCCGCGGGCTTTCAGCATTTCGCTGATGTAGTGGGCGGTCGCCTCGCCTTCGTTGGTGAAGTTCGTCGCCAGCACCACTTCTTCCACCACGCCGTCGGCGGCGCGCGCCAGCAGCTTTTCGAGATGGATGTCTTTGGGGCCGATGCCGTCCAGCGGCGACAGGCGCCCCATCAGCACGAAGTACAGGCCTTTGTACGTCAGCGTGGATTCGATCATGGCCTGGTCGGCCGGCGTTTCAACCACGCATAGCTGGCGCTTGTCGCGCGACTCGTCGGCGCAAGTGTCGCAGATATCGGTTTCGGTGAAGGTATTGCACAGGGCGCAATGGTGCACCTGCTCCACCGCCTGGTACAAGGCGCGCGACAGCATGGAAGCGCCTTCGCGGTCGTGCTGCAGTAAATGGAAGGCCATGCGCTGGGCCGACTTCGGACCAACGCCGGGCAGGCGGCGCAGCGCCTCCGTCAAAAATTCAAAGGACTTCGCCATGAGGTCAGGCTTGCTTGAAGGCGCTCAGGAAATCGGCCGTCTTGGTGGGCACGAATTCGGTGATCGTGTAGCTGGCGGCGCCCGCTTCGTTGAACGGGTCCAGCTCGATCACCGCTTCGATATCGGCACGGCTGTCGGCCGTGGCCAGGATGATGCCGCCGGTGCGTGGCACCATGCGGCCGCACATCAGGAACATGCCATTGGCAATTTGCTCGCGCAGGTACTCGCTGTGCGCGGCCAGGAGCTTGTCGATCTCCTCGGCCGGCTTCAGGTAAGTAAGCGCGATGATGAACATGATGGTCGATCAGAACGGCATCTTGAAGCCGGGTGGCAGCGGCAGGCCGGCGGTCAGGCCGCTCATTTTTTCCGAAGCGGTGGCTTCGGCCTTGCGCACTGCATCGTTGAAGGCCGCAGCTACCAGGTCTTCCAGCATGTCCTTGTCGTCGCCCAGCAGCGACGGGTCGATCGACACGCGTTTCACGTCGTTCTTGCAGGTCATCACGACCTTCACCATGCCGGCGCCGGCCTGGCCTTCAACTTCGATCAGGGCCAGCGCTTCCTGCGCCTTCTTCATGTTGTCCTGCATGGCTTGCGCTTGTTTCATCAGGCCGGCCAGTTGGTTCTTCATCATGGTGTGGTTCTCCGTATTTCGGTGTTGAGTATTAGGTTTAGTGCGCTGGCGTCATCGGCGCCACGATCGAGCCGGGCACGATGAAGGCGCCGAAGTCGCGCGCCATTGCTTTGATAAACGGGTCGGCGGCCACGGCTTCTTCAGCGGCGCGCTGGCAATTGTCGCGGTGGACCTGGGCTTCGACGCTGGTGGTGTACCAGGCCTTGCCGATTTCGGTCTCGACGCGCGCGGCGCGGCCGAAACGTTCGGTCAGCGCAGAGGTCAGTTTTTCCACGTTGGCCGGGGTGGCCCAGGTTTCGATCGGACAGCGGATGCGGAATACGGCCATATTGCCGTCGAAAGCGCAGCTGACCAGTTCGGCCTGGGTCGCCAGCTGTTGCGCCACGCCGCGCAGCGGCAGGTGGGCGGCCAGCGCCGGCCAGTTGCCATCCCAGCCCAGTTCCGGGACTGGCGTGATCACGTATTCGTATGGCGCCTTGGCTGGAGCGGCCGCGCGCTGCTGCGGCGCGGACTGCGGCATGCCGGAAATGTGGTCGGCACCAGCCGGCACGGCGGATTCTTCGGAGAAGTCGGTTACCCAGGGTGGGAGCTCGTCTTCTTCGGCTTGTTGCTGCACAGGGGCGGCACGCCGCTGCTGCGCTTGCGGCGGAGCTTCCATGACGGTGGCGGCGCCGCCCTGCTCGTCCCAGGGTGCGCTGGCTTGCGCGGATGGTGCACTTGGGGCCGGGGCGTCTTCCCACGGCGCCGGTGCGCGCGGGGCGGCTGGCGCGGCAGGAGGCGTGTACTGGGTGCTTGGCGCCGAGGCCGGCGCAGGCTGCATTGCTGCTCGCGCCGGAGCCGCTGGCGGCGAGGCTGGCGCGTCGGCTTGAGGCGCTGCCGGACGTGCCGGCGCCGGGGCGCGCTGGCCGGTACGGGCAGCGGCTGCGGCACGCGCGGCTTCCAGGGCCGCGGTGATTGCCATCTTTGCTGGGCTCATCGGGCGGCTGTCGGCGGCAGGTGCTGGCTGCGGTGCCGGCGCGGGAGCCTGGGCTGGTGCAGCCGCAGCCGCGCTCTGCGCAGGCGCTGCGGCCGGCGCTGCAGCTTGCGGGACAGCGGCGGCGGGCGCAGAAGTTTGCGGCGCGGCGGTGGATACTGATGCGGCGGGCGCAGCACCGGCAGGCGCTGCATCTTGCGGCGCTTGAGCGGATGCACCGGCAACTGGCGAGCCGGATGGCTGCAATGGTGCGGCTTGCGTGGCAACAGTGGCTGACGCAGCGGCAGCTGGTGCTCCGGCCGGAACGCTGGCCAGGTGCGAAGCGCTGGCGGCATTTGCAGCTGCAGCGGCTGCCGGTGCGACTTGCTGGACCGGCGGCGCCGGCGGCACGGCCGGAGCCGGCGCTGCGGCCGGTGCAGGCTGGCCCACCGGAACACTCATGCGATCCGCCGTCGCGGCACTGGCCGCCATGGCCGCTGCCGCCGCCGCGCGGGCCGGATTCGCGCCGGCCGGACGAGCCGCTACCGGGGCGCTGGCCGGTTGGCCATCCGCCCCGCCGATACCGGGCCGAAAGGCAAGCATGCGTAACAGGGTCATGGAGAAGCCGGCATATTCATCCGGCGCCAGCCCCAGTTCATTGCGGCCATGCACGGCGATCTGGTAATACAGCTGCACTTCCTCTGCATCGAACAGGGAAGCCAGGCGCACGATATCGTTATATTCAGGCAGGTCCGCAGGCACGGCGGACGGCACGGTCTGCGCCAGGGCGATCCGGTGCAGCAAGGTGCCCAGGTCCTGCAAGGCGCCGTTATAGGACAGCGAGCGCGTCGCCATCTCGTCGGCCACCGCCATCAGGTCCGCGCCATCCTTGTTGGCCAGTGCATCCAGCAGGCGCACCAGGTAGGACTGGTCCAAAGCGCCCAGCATGCCCTGCACAGCATCCAGCGTCACAGCGCCGGCAGCGTAGGCAATCGCCTGGTCGGTCAGCGACAGCGCATCGCGCATCGAACCGTGCGCCCCCTGCGCCAGCAAGCGCAAGGCCGGCTGCTCGAATACCACGTTTTCCTGGCCCAGGATATTTTCCAGGTGGCCGACGATATGGCCCGGCGGCATCTGCTTCAGGTTGAACTGCAGGCAGCGCGACAGCACGGTGACGGGAATCTTTTGCGGATCGGTGGTCGCCAGGATGAACTTGACGTGCTCCGGCGGCTCTTCCAGCGTCTTCAGCATCGCGTTGAAGGCGTGGTTGGTCAGCATGTGCACCTCGTCGATCATATAGACCTTGAAGCGCGCATTGGACGGCGCGTACACCGCCTGCTCCAACAACTGGGCCATTTCATCGACGCCGCGGTTGGACGCAGCGTCCATCTCGACGTAGTCGACAAAGCGGCCGCCATCGATCGCGGTACAAGCCTCGCACACGCCACACGGGGTCGCCGTGATGCCGCCATTGCCGTCCGGGCCGACGCAATTGAGCGACTTGGCCAGGATGCGGGACAGCGTCGTCTTGCCGACACCGCGCGTCCCGGTAAACAGGTAGGCGTGGTGCAGGCGACCGGTATGCAACGCATGGGTCAGCGCACGGACAACGTGCTCCTGGCCGACGAGCGTTTCAAAGTTCCGGGGACGGTATTTGCGAGCGAGGACTTGATAGGACATGATCGGGATTTTACCGTAGATAGCAGGCACTGCGGACAACATTAGACGTTTGGCCATACTTCGTCTAGACTTTGCCTTTTTTGCAACCAAACCACAATGAAAAAGCTGCTCTTGGTTGGCCTGCTGGCCATCGCCTGCACCGCCCACGCCGAAGAGCGCGAGTGGACGACCTATAAGAAGTTCGTCGAATCGACCCGACTGGATCGCTTCTACACATTGCCCGCCTCCGAACGCGATAAGCTGGACTTCTATTTAACCTGACGACAAGTCCCAGCTGCGCATGGCGCCCAACCCGCAATGGCTGGCCGAAGACGCCAAAATCATGACCACCCAGGCCAAAGGCGAAAAGATCAGCGTGATTTACAACCTCAATGCCGTCGTCCCGGAGGGCACGCAATGGCCCTACAACAAGCTGATGGGCAGCATTGCACAGGGTAATGCGGCAATCAGCAAGGTTGCCGGCGCCTTCAGCATGTTTGCGCCGACAGTGAAATCTGTCCTGCTGACCTTCGACAAGCCATCCCAATTGACGATCCAGTCGATGAGCGGCACGAAACGCCTTCTCAGCGACGCCAAAAACAAAATCCGCTTGTCGCCCGACGCGGCACTGCTGAAAGAAAACCCGCTGGTGGAAATGTCGGCCCGGCCGCTCGAGGCCGAGTTGGATACAGAGTGAGATACAGAGAGTGAGATATAGAGCGGGAAAACAAAAAAGCTGCCATGGGCAGCTTTTTTTATGAATTCAAAGAGGCGAGCCTGATCTGCGGCACTTGCGGTGAACAGCTTTGGCTGCTTCGTTCCCGACCTGACCAGGTTAACCGTGCCACAATGCGCAGGGGCCCGCCCGGGCGCAATTATAGGCTATAAACCTAGCTGCTGCCAAATACCATCGACGCGGGCCTTCACTTCGTCCGTCATGGTGATCGTCGTACCCCATTCCCGGCTGGTTTCACCCGGCCATTTATTGGTGGCGTCGATGCCCATCTTGCTGCCCAGGCCACTGACCGGCGAAGCAAAGTCGAGGTAGTCGATAGGCGTATTATCGACCAGCGTGGTATCGCGGGTCGGGTCGACGCGGGTAGTGATCGCCCAGATCACTTCCTTCCAGTCGCGGATGTTCACATCCTCGTCCACCACGATAATGAACTTGGTATACATGAACTGGCGCAGGAAGCTCCATACGCCGAACATTACGCGCTTGGCGTGGCCCGCGTACTGTTTGCGGATCTGCACCACCGCCATGCGGTAGCTGCAGCCCTCCGGCGGCAAGTAAAAGTCGGTGATCTCGCTGAACTGCTTCTGCAGCAACGGCACGAACACCTCGTTCAGCGCCACACCCAGCACGGCCGGTTCATCCGGCGGCTTGCCTGTATAGGTGGAGTGGTAGATCGGGTCGCGCCGCATCGTGATGCGGTCGATGGTGAAGACAGGGAACCAGTCCTGCTCATTGTAATAACCGGTGTGGTCGCCATAGGGCCCTTCCAGGCCATGCTCGTAGCCGGACGGATGGTTCTCATCCGGGTAGATATGCCCTTCCAGCACGATTTCCGCCGAAGCCGGCACACGCAGTTCGCTGCCGATGGCCTTGACCAACTCGGTGCGGCTGCCGCGCAGCAGGCCCGCGAACTGGTATTCCGACAGGCTGTCCGGTACCGGCGTCACCGCGCCGAGGATGGTCGCCGGGTCGGCGCCCAGTGCCACGCAGACCGGATATGGCTGCCCGGGGTTCTTGATGCAGTGCTCGCGGAAGTCCAGCGCGCCGCCACGATGCGCCAGCCAGCGCATGATCACTTTGTTATGTCCCAATACCTGCTGGCGATAGATGCCCAGGTTCTGGCGCTTCTTGTTCGGGCCCTTGGTAATCACCAGGCCCCATGTAATAAGGGGCGCCACGTCGCCCGGCCAGCAATGCTGGATCGGCAGGCGGCCCAGGTCGACGTCATTCCCTTCCCAGACAATCTCCTGGCAAGGCGCGCCGCGCATCTCTTTCGGCGACATGTCCCACACCGCTTTCACCAGGGAGCCCAGGCCCATCAAGTCCTTGAAGCCTTTTGGCGGCTCGGGTTCCTTCAACTGCGCCAGCACGTGGCCGATCTTGCGCAGTTCGCCCACATCGTCGGCGCCCATGCCCAGCGCCACGCGGCGCGGCGTGCCGAACAGGTTGCCCAGCACCGGCATGTCGAAACCAGCCGGTTTTTCGAACAGGATGGCCGGTCCGCCGGCGCGCAGGGTGCGGTCGCAGACCTCCGTCATCTCGAGGTGTGGTGAAACAGGCAAGCTTGTGCGCTTAAGTTCGCCCATTGCTTGCAGTTGAGAAATAAAATCTCGGAGATCGCGATATTTCATACTTTTTTACGATTTTTTTGCTCCGGACGGGTCGTCTGAGCACTTTTAGTCAAGCCGTTGATTTTATTGGTTTTTGTCAATGTGTTCACGAGAAAATCATACTCAAAAGTAATAAAGAACGGAAGTGTTAGTATTGACGGGATATAATACGGCTCCTACAATTTGACCTACCTGATGAGGACATGGCTTTAATGCCAACTAAGTTGTCACTCATTACATTCACGGAGTATCCGGGCTCCACAGACATTTTAAGGAGTGTTTTTCACGAGGCGTCTGCCTCTCTCCCGGAAAAAGTTGTGTTGCAACTGGCCCCATAGACCCGCCAGCTTTAGCAAACAATGATGGCGTCCAGTCCCGTGCGACATGTGCGGCGGTGGACGAAGATAACACTGATGTAACGACTATGGCACGTCGAATTGACCGCGTTTTAGCGCGGCGGGGACGCGTTTTGACTCTTACATTTCAGGGGAGTTCTGAATGAACAATCGATTCAATGGGTTGCTCGATGGCGCCCGCCTGTGGGCTCGCCAGCCCGCCGCGTGGATTTCCACGCAGAGCATTTCGGCACGCGGTCTGCTGACCGCCGCTCAGTCCATGCTGAGCCTCTTCGGTATCGCTGCACTGGTTATGGCTTGCGCCATGGTTGCCCGTCCTGAACTGGCAAGCGACCTGGCCCACGCCCTGCGCGGTGAGCCGCCAGCGCCGGCACAAGTCGTGGTTGCGCCTCCGCTGTCCGAACTGATGGAAGCGCCTGCAGTACGTCCGGCTGGCCTGGTTATCGCCACCGCCGAAGCGCAGCTCGCTGCCGAGGACAAAGACCTGGTGGGCTCCAAGAAGCAGCAGGATGCCGTCACCAACTGGCTGTCCAAGCGTTACCGCGTGGCTGGCGATGCGACCAATATGCTGGTCTCCACTGCTTACCTGACCGCTCGTGAAATCAAGCTCGATCCGCTGCTGATCCTGGCCGTGATGGCGATCGAGTCGGGCCTGAACCCGTTCGCGGAAAGCCCGATGGGTGCGCAAGGCCTGATGCAGGTGATGTCCAAGGTGCACACCGAAAAATTCCAGGAAATGGGCGGCGTGCAGGCTGCGCTGAACCCGGTAGCCAACATTCGTGTCGGCGCGCTGATCCTGAAAGATTACGTGACCAGGGGCGGCTCCGTTGAAGCCGGCCTGAAATCCTACGTTGGCGCTGCCGCCTTCGAGACCGATGACGGCTACGGTTCGCGCGTACTGGCGGAATACTCCCGCCTGAAGCAGGTTTCCGCCGGCAAGAAGGTGCCTTACATCACCCCGCCGCAGCAAGTCGCTGCAGCCCCTGCCCCGGCGAAGGCGAAGGAAGCCCCGACCACCGTAGCCCAGGCTGACAAGCCAATCAGCGCAGACCAGCTGGCCGGCCTGTAATCGCCCGCCTTGGCACAAGAAGCCACCTTCGGGTGGCTTTTTTATTAAGTGCGGCGCAGAATGGGGCCATGTCGAATGCAAACCATTTGCTCATCTCCGAGCGGGCCTTGCAGCAAACCGTGGGCTGGATCGCCTTCCTGATGCCGATCAGCGTGCGGCTGCTCGCCTTCCTCTCGCCGGACCAGGTCTGGACCACCAATTCCATCAGCGCTTATTACTACAGCAGCGCGCGCGACGTCTTCGTCGGCGCCTTGGTTGTGGGTGGCGTGGTCATGGCTTTCTTCGATACCGGCCATCGGCGCGACCGCTGGATTTCAATCCTGGCCGGCGCCTCGGCAATCGGCATTGCCCTCTTCCCCATGAAGATCTCGATCGGGGTCCTCAGCTCGCGGGACACCATCCTTCCGGACGACGAGACCAAGCTGGTCCAGGCCCTGCTGCACGCCCCGCATGGGCCGCTGGGCTACCACTTTATCTTCGTGGCCGCCTTTTTCGTGCTGACGTTCTATCTGGTGACGTTCCGCTTTCGCGCCAACACGCCCTCCATGCCAACGCAGGAAAAATGCAGGCGCAATAAAGTCTATATAGCCTGCGGCGCCGGCATGGCGGTGGCCTTCGTGTGGATAGCGATTCTGGAACTGAACGGGCAGCAGCAGTCCATCTTCTGGCCGGAAACCCTTGCGGTCATGGCCTTTTCAGCCGCATGGCTGGTAAAGGGACAACTGGTGCTGAAAGACGGGCCTGCAGCCACTGCCGCAGGCACCGGGGGAAGGGATTAACGCTTCTTGTCCGCAGCGACTTCGTCGGCGCGCAGTTGGGCGGCCAGCTTGTCCAGCACGCCGTTGACGTATTTGTGGCCGTCGATGCCGCCGAAGGACTTGGTCAGCTCCACCGCTTCGTTGATCACGACGCGGTATGGAATCTCAACGTGGTTCTTCAGCTCATATGCGCCGATCAGCAGCACGGCGTGCTCGATCGGGGACAGCTCGCCAATGCCGCGATCGACCAGCGGCGTGAACTCTTCGCGCAGCTCGACCGATTGCTTGATGGTGCCGCGCAGCAGGTCGGCAAAGTACTCGCCGTCCGCCTTTTCGAAGCCGTGCGCGCCGCGGATGTTGTTGACGACCTTGGTCGCATCTTCATTGTTCAGCAGCCACTGGTACAGGCCCTGCAGCGCGAACTCGCGGGCGCGGTGGCGCGGCGTGCGGTTCTTGCTCGGGTTGGCGTGCGTCATTTTGTCAGTCATGTTCTTCTCTTCTTGTTGAATTACTCGTCGTCGCCCACGTCCTGGTGCAGTTCTTCCAGGGCGATCGACAGGTTGGCCATTTCGACCGCGCAGCGGGCAGCTTCAGCGCCCTTGACGGCCATGCGGACTTCCGCCTGCTCGTCGTTCTCGGTGGTCAGGATGGCGTTGGCGATAGGGATGCTGTAGTCCAGCCCGACGCGGGTAACGCCTGCGCCGGATTCATTGGACACCAGTTCGAAATGGTAGGTTTCGCCGCGGATCACGGCGCCCAGCGCGATCAGGGCATCGAACTGGTTGGATTCGGCCATCTTCTGCAGCACCAGCGGGATTTCCAGCGCGCCTGGAACGGTCACGTGCAGGATGTCTTCATCTTCCACGCCCAGGTTCTTCAGCTCCTGCAGGCATGCGGACAGCAGGCCATGGCAGACGTCTTCGTTGAAGCGCGCTTGTACGACGCCGATACGCAGGTTTTCGCCGGACAGGTTGGTTTCGTAGGTTGCTACGGTCATGGTGGTCCTCTTTTCTGGATTTTGGGTTAAGCCGCGCTTCAGGCGGCAGGTTTGGCCATGTAGCCGGTGACTTCAAGGTTAAAGCCAGTCATCGAAGGCATCTTGCGCGGGCTGGCCAGCAACTGCATCTTATGCACGCCAACATCGCGGAGGATTTGCGCGCCAATGCCGTAGCTGCGCAGGTCCATGCTGGCAGCGCGGCCGGTCGGACGCACGTTCTTGTCCAGCGCTTCCAGCTGGCCGAACAGCTGCTCCGCGGTCTCGCCGCAGTTCAGCAACACCATCACGCCCTGCTCCGCGCCCTTGATCGCCTTCAGCGAGGACGACACGTTCCAGGAGTGGGTGGTGGCTTCGGTTTCCAGCAAGTCCAGGATCGACACCGGCTGGTGCACGCGCACCAGGGATTCCTTGCCAGGCGCCATATCGCCGTGCACCAGGGCCAGGTGAGCCGAGCCGCTTGGCTTGTCGCGGAAAGCGATCATGCGGAAGTCGCCATGCGCGGTGCGCAGCGGACGTTCGGCGATGCGCTCCACCATGCACTCGTTCTGGCTGCGGTAGTGGATCAGGTCGGCGATGGTGCCGATCTTCAGGCCGTGCTCCTTGGCGAATTCCAGCAGTTCCGGCAGACGCGCCATCGTGCCGTCGTCCTTGATGATTTCGCAGATCACGGAAGCCGGCATCAGGCCAGCCATCGCGGTCAGGTCGCAGCCCGCTTCAGTATGGCCGGCGCGCATCAGCACGCCGCCCGGCACTGCGCGCAGCGGGAAGATGTGGCCCGGCTGCACGATGTCGCTTGGCTTGGCGCCCTTGGCCACGGCAACCTGGATGGTCTTGGCGCGGTCTGCTGCCGAGATACCGGTGGTGACGCCTTCTGCCGCTTCGATCGACACCGTGAAGTTGGTGCCGAACGAAGTGCCGTTCTTGGCCGTCATCATGGTCAGGTCGAGCTGGTTGCAATGCTCTTCGGTCAGGGTCAGGCACACCAGGCCGCGCGCGTGCTTGATCATGAAATTGATCGCCTCCGGCGTGACGTGTTCGGCGGCCAGCACCAGGTCGCCTTCGTTTTCACGGTCTTCTTCATCGACCAGGATCACCATGCGACCGGCGCGCAGTTCGGCGACGATTTCTTCGGTGCTGGAAATGGACATATTTTTTCCTTTGATGTGAGGCACAGAGCGTTTCTTTGTTAACCCGCTATTTTAAAGGATTTGGCGCACTTCCGCCCCCTCGAGCGCCGCCATTAGGGGTTTTGGCCTAGACTGAATTGCTTTTCAACCCTGAAGGAGGCAGCGATGAAGACTAGCGGTTCGGCCGTCTGGACTGGCGGCATCAAAGATGGACGTGGAGCGATCAGTACTGCAAGCGGCGCGCTACAGGCGGCGCCTTACGGTTTTTCCAGCCGTTTCGAGGGCAAACCGGGCACCAACCCGGAAGAATTGATCGGCGCGGCGCATGCCGGCTGCTTCACCATGGCCCTGTCGCTGATCCTGGGCGAGGCCGGGCTGACGGCTGAAAAGATGGAAACCAAAGCCGAAGTAACACTGGATAAAGTCCCCGACGGCTTCTCGATTTCCGCCATCCACCTCGACCTGCAGGCGAAGATCCCGGGCGCCGACAAGGCCAAATTCGAAGAACTTGCCAACAAAGCAAAGCTTGGCTGCCCCGTCTCCAAGCTCTTCAAAGCCAACATCACCCTCACCACCACCCTCCTTTAACCCAGTAACCGTCGCTCATCGAGGGTCAGACCCTGCGGGTCTGACCCTGGTTTACCGGTTTCCAAAAATTTCCCTTGAACTTTTTAATTGCGACCACTATTATTAAGTCATTCGATGACGGTCGTCATCATTAACCCTCAAAGGAAACCACCATGAACATCAAAGATTCCGTCGTATTCATCACTGGCGCAAACCGTGGCCTCGGCCTGCAACTGGCGAAAGCCGCCCTCGCCGCAGGTGCAAAGAAAGTCTACGGCGCCGCCCGCGACCCGAAATCGGTCACCCTGCCCGGCGTCATCCCGGTCCAGCTGGACGTGACCAACCACGACGAAATCGCCGCCGTCACCCGTGAATACAACGATGTGAGTGTGCTGATCAACAACGCCGGCATCGTCCGCGCCGGCGGCATCCTGGCCGACAACTCCCTCGAGCAGGCTCGCGCCGAACTGGAAACCAACGTAATCGGCCCTATGCTGCTGAGCAAAGGCTTCGCCCCGACGCTGAAAGCCAACGGCGGCGGCGCCATCGTCAATATCCTGTCCGTGCTGGCGTGGTACAGCCAGGGCCCGACCAATACCTACAGCATGTCGAAGTCGGCCGCCTGGGCGCTGACCAACGGCCTGCGCATCGAACTGGCCGCACAAGGCACGCAAGTGGTGGGTGCCCACATGGGCTATATGGACACCGACATGACTGCCGGCTATGAAATCGACAAGATCAAGCCAGAAGCAGTGGCAGCACAGATCTTTACCGCGCTGGCCGAAGGGAAGGAAGAGGTGCTGGCTGATGACCTCACCCGCCAGGTCAAGCTGGGCATCAACGCCGAACTGCCAGCCTACATCGCAGCCTCCCGCGCTGCCGCCTGATTGCGACAATGTGTAGTACTGGAAGACTTTCGACCGATGGGCAAGGAAAGTAGCTGGCGATGACCCGTTTTGCATCGCCACCCATGAAATCGAGGCCGGCCATTTCGAGGCCGACCTCGGTCATGGTTTGTGCAAGAACCGCAGCTTGGCCGCGTTAAAGCAGTTGGCAACTCCCGGGGAGTTTTGCCCATCAAATTGTTCGATCTTAGAGCTTCGGAAAAGGGGTGTGGCTATTCAAAGCTGGGATGCTAGAAAACACTTCCGCCATGAAGTCCATAAACACGATCGCTCGCGTGGGAAGCAATCTGTTGGCCACATAGACGATCTGCACCGGGACCGGCGGAACAGCATGATCGGTCAGGATAAACTGCAATTGACCGCTGTTCAAACCGTCCTCAAACAGCCACGCCGGTCCATGTCCGACTCCCAATCCTGCAGCGACCGCAGCGCTCACAGCGTCGGGAGAGTTCACTCTCAGCCTGCCGGAGACTGGAATTTCAGTGTCCCGGAAACGCCAAGCTGCCCCAGATGACAACAATGTATAAATGACGCAGTCGTGGTCGCGCAGGTCTTCCGCTGTCTGCGGGATTCCGCGTTTGGCCAGGTAGTCCTTGCTGGCCACGAAGACGCGGTCGTACCATCCAAGAGGCCGTGCTCGCAGGGCGCTGTCTTCCAGATGTCCGATGCGAATGGCGAGTTCGGTGCCTTCATTGACCAAGTCCACGTAACGATCATTAAGCTGTAGATCCAGCGTCAATTGGGGGTACCGCTGCAAAAACGTCGGCACGTGTGGCAATACAAACGCGTGTGCTAGCGCCGTCGGGCAAGCGACTCGCAAGAGCCCCGAAGGTTCGACGTTGTTCCTGAAGGATGATTCGGATTCATCAACCGCATCCAGGATTCTCCGGATGTCCGCATAATAGCGCTCCCCCTCCGGCGTCAAAGACAGCTTGCGTGTTGACCTGTGAAGCAGACGCGTTTGAAGATGATCTTCAAGCGCCGCCACATAGCGACTCACATTGGGCTGTCCCAGGCCCAAGTCGCGCCCTGCAGCAGAAAAGCTTCCGGTTTCGACCGCGCGCGCGAAGCATGTCATCAAAAGAAATCGGTCCATGACGTCATCATTATTCATGCAAAATTCGCATGAATTATATACTCAAAACCAGTCTTATATATTGTTTCGCATGAGTGCATCATTCTCTGCATCGACCAGGTCGGTCGTCTTTTACAGGAGAAATCAATGTTGCGCTTGCAAGGTAAACGTACTCTCATCACTGGAGGAACCAGTGGCATCGGGCTGGAAACCGCAAAACAGTTTCTGGCGGAAGGCGCCCGCGTGATCGTCACGGGCGTCAATCCCGAGTCGATCGCAAAAGCTCAGGCCGAATTGGGCCCCGAAGTTCCGGTGCTGCGCGCCGACTCCGCCAGCATTACTGCACAAAAGGAACTGGCACAGGCTGTCAAGGATCACTACGGCCAACTCGACGTTGCCTTCCTCAATGCCGGCGTATCTATCTGGCAGCCCATCGAAGAATGGACGGAAGCGATGTTCGACCGCTCTTTCGACGTCAACGTCAAGGGTCCTTACTTCCTGCTGCAGGCACTACTCCCGGTGTTCGCGAATCCCGCATCCGTCGTGCTAACCACCTCCGTCAGCGCGCATGCCGGCGCAGACCGCTCGTCCGTATATGCAGCCACGAAGGCCGCGTTCCTGAATATGTCGAAGACACTTTCGACTGAATTGCTGGGGCGCGGCATCCGTGTCAATGCAGTCAGCCCTGGTCCCATCGAGACCCCACTCTACGACAAGCTCGGGATTCCGGACGCGTACCGAGAGCAGGTCAATAAAGACATTGCAGCCAGCATTCCGCTTGGCCGCTTCGGTACGTCTGACGAAGTTGCCAAAGCTGTGCTGTATCTGGCTTCCGATGAGTCGCGCTGGACGGTAGGCACTGAAATAGTAGTTGACGGCGGCCGCCTGCTGAACGGTTAAGCGACAGCCCTTCGTACGAGAAAAGGAAGCAGTGGTGTGGCCACTTGCCGCTCCCCTGCTTCCTCCCCTAAACCATTCAGAAACTGACATCACTATGAGCGTACTTACCCTGATAAGTCACCCGCTGTGCCCCTTCGTCCAGCGCGCCGCCATCGTTCTCCTTGAGAAGGGCGTTGCATTCGATAGGATAAACGTCGACTTATCCGCGAAGCCAGATTGGTTCCTTACACTTTCACCCACAGGCAAAGTGCCAGTGCTCCAGGTGCGTCAGCCCAATGCTGCTGACGCGATACTCTTCGAAAGCGTAGTCATCTGCGAGTACATCAACGAAACTCAAGGTGGCGCGCCCATGTACCCCGTTGATGCGTTGCCTCGCGCCCAGCACCGTGCATGGATCGAATTTGCTACCCAGACATTCGCCGATGGCTGGCAGTTTCTGCACGCTCGTGACTCATCAACCGCCGATACCAAGCGCGCAGCATTTCGCGAACGGCTCGGCAAATTGGAGTCGGCTGTAAGTGAAGGGCCTTTTTTTGCTGGCGCTGCCTTTGGCATGGTTGATGCGATTTACGCGCCTCTTTTCCGGTACTTCGGAATCATCGATGCGACGGTCGCGCATCAGATCTTCGACGACTTTCCACGTATTTCGGACTGGCGCACGGCGCTTGAAGCGCGCGCAAGCGTGAGGAACGCCGTAGTCGAAGACTACGCCGATCTGTTCCTAACGCATCTCCGCCAACAAGGGGCACTCATCGCAGACATGTAGGAATACACATTGATTATCTGCTTGCTTCGGCAGCCGGCGTGTGTCATTTGGACAGGGACGCGATATCAGAAGCCCCATTTAAGTCCGAGTTCGAATATCGACCAAATGGGAGCGCCAGATGTCCGAATGACAGACCTGGCACCGAATTCCTTGCAGCGAGGCAGTGGAAGTCGTCCTGGCGGATCGACACAAACAGCACAGAAGCTGCTCTACCTTCGAGGCGCAGGCTGATTTTCCCACCGATCGAGTAATGCTTCGTATCTTGTCGCTTGCTTCTCATATCGGTTCAACAGCGCTTCCATTCGACGTTGTTGTTCTTGCGACTTAGCCAATTGCTCTTCCGCCATCTTCAGCTGCTGCTCATACTTTTCATCAATTGCATCGTGTTTTTGAAGTAGCCCTTGGGGGCCCGGAGTAAATGAAGCCACATGAGTTAGCGGTCGAAATACCAAGAGCCAAGAAATCCAAAAGAGTGAAATGAATGCAAGTGACTTTATTACGAATTTGACAGGGGTATTCGCTACTTGCATTCGTGCCTCCGTAGAAAGTTATGACCCGATCGCACCAGCGTTCAAATGCAGTCCGGTAATGGCCGATTACAGAAATTACTCGCCCGCTTGCGGGCGAGTGTGCAACATCGCATCTGTGGAGTTGGCACGTCTAATTAATTCCAGATCATCTGTGAGCCCATTGTTTATGCACCTGGAATCTGGGCTGGATTGTTGAGGCAGCTGTGACTCCGCCCTTTGAAAGACATCGATTCTCTTCAAGATTTCAACGACAACATGCGCTCTACGTAGCGAGCGATCAGGTCGATCTCAAGATTGACCTTGGAGCCAGCTTTCAGGTGTTTCAGGGTGGTGACCTGGATGGTGTGCGGGATCAGGTTGATCGAGAACTCGCAGCCGCTGGCGCTGTCGTTGACCCGGTTCACGGTCAGCGACACGCCATTAACTACCACCGAGCCTTTGTAGGCCAGGTATTTCGCCAGGTCGCGCGGGGCTTCGATCACCAGTTCGTGCGATTCGCCGACCGGCTCAAATTTACGGACCACGCCCAGGCCGTCAACGTGGCCGGAAACCAGGTGGCCACCCAGGCGCTCGGCCAGGGTCAGGGCTTTTTCCAGGTTCACTTCGGTGGTGGTGTCCAAGCCAACGGTCTTGTTCAGGCTTTCACGCGAAACGTCGACGGTGAAGCCGGTCGCGGTCTTTTCCACCACCGTCATGCAGGCGCCGTTCAGGGCGATCGAGTCGCCCAGGCCGACATCGGCCATCGGCAGGCCGCCGGCGTCCACATCCAGGCGCACGCCTGCATCAGCGCCGCCTTCCAGCGGGGTTACGGTTTTGATTTTGCCGACTGCTGCTACGATTCCAGTAAACATAGTGATCTTTAATGAGGGTTGAATCGGGCAAGGATACGCAAATCGGCGCCGACTTGCTTAACCTCGTGGAATTTCAGGCTGTGCTTGCCGCTGAGCTCAGTCAGCGCAGGCAGGGCGAACATGCCTTGCGCATCGCCCAGCAGGGTTGGCGCGAGGTAGACCAGCAGCTCGTCCACGCAGCCTTCGCGGATCATCGAGCCATTCAGTTTGCCGCCTGCTTCGACGTGGAGCTCGTTGATCTGGCGGCGGCCCAGCTCGCGCATCAGCTCCGGCAAATCGACTTTGCCATGCGCGTTCGGCAGCACGATGATCTCGGCGCCCTTGTCGCGCAGGATGGCTTCTTTCTCGGGATGATGGGCGGAGGCGACAATCCAGGTCCCGCCGCCCTCCAGCACACGCGCTTGCGGGCTGATTTCCAGCTTGCTGTCGACCACGATGCGGCGCGGTTGGCGCGGCGTTTCGACTGCGCGCACATTCAGTTGCGGGTCGTCGGCTTTCACCGTGCCGATGCCGGTCAGGATGGCGCAGGCCCGGGCACGCCAGGCATGGCCGTCGGCGCGCGCTTCGGGGCCGGTGATCCACTGGCTTTGGCCGTTGTGCAAGGCGGTCATGCCATCCAGGCTGGCGGCGGATTTCATGCGCACCCACGGCAATCCGTGGCGCATGCGATGGAAGAAGCCAATGTTCATTTCATAGGCCTGGTCGGCCAACAAACCGCTGGCGACTTCGATGCCGGCGGCGGAAAGGCGCGCCATGCCGTTGCCTGCGACCAGCGGGTTCGGGTCTTCCATTGCAGCGACGACGCGGCCCAGTCCTTCACGCACCAGCGCATCGGCGCAGGGCGGCGTGCGGCCATGATGGCTGCAAGGCTCCAGTGTGACGTAGGCCGTGGCGCCCCGTACGTTATGGCCACGGCGCTTGGCGTCCTTCAAGGCCTGGACTTCGGCATGGTCCTGACCTGCGGCTTGTGTCACGCCCTCGCCGATCACAACGCCGTCGCGCACGATCACGCAGCCAATGCGGGGGTTTGGAGAAGTAGTGAACAAGCCTTTCTCTGCCCATTGCAGGGCCAATCGCATGCCTTCGAGGTCGCTGTTGATATTCATATGCTTGCGCAGGTTGCCGGTTCCAGGGCGGGATCGCATAAGCGCGCCCTGCCCTGCATATTGATCTTGATATTGCGCTGCGCGCCGGCCAGTTCAAGCGTGATGGTGCCAAAGTTGGCGGCATTCGGGTGGGCGGCGCGGCAGCTTCGTCCTGCTGCATTATATGAAATATAGGCCGGGGCTGTGTTGTCGGTGAACCTGGACCTTACCAGCAGTCGCCCGGAGGGCGGCATATGGCGGAACAGGACTGCCTCGCCTTCGTCGGGGCTGCGGTTGGCATTCGCATCGATGACAATCAGCCAACCTTGCTGCCAGTTGCCGTTTTCGGCCAGCAGTGTTACCACGCGGCGGCGGGCGATGGCTTGGGCGCGGGTGTCGTTGATGGCCGCCAGCAGGTCGGCGGAGGCGGAGCGCAACTGCCGTCCCGCCAACATATTGCTCAGTTCCGGTAGTGCGGAGGCGAACAGGATGGAGAGGATGGCAAGGACGATCATCAGCTCCAGCAGCGTGAAGCCGGGCCTGGTGCTTGCCCGCTGGTGCGCGGCGCGCTTCAGCGCCAGCAGTTGAGCGAGGGTCCGGTGGCGAGATGGAGCCCGCTGCTGGTGAGGATAAGGCGTTCGCATTGCGGATCCCTGAAGCGGCTGTCAACCTTAGGCGTGCCGGGTGTGGCGACCAGTTGGACGCAGTCGCGGATTTGCTGGCCATCGCAGGCCTTGCCCTCCAGCTCGTAGGCACTGGAACTGGCGCTGCGGCCTGACCACCAACGATACTCGCTGTCGGTAACGGCCGAAAACGCCACATAGCTGTTGAAGCGTGTGAAGTGGCGTTCTTGTTGCTGCATCAGTTCCTGCAATGCCGCTTGCGCTTCGCTGCGCCGCATGCGGATAACGGCTTCGCTCCAGACGGGCATTGCTATGGCGGAGAGAATACCGATGATGACCAGCGCGACCAGCATGCCGAGCAGAGTGCCGCCAGCGGATGCGCGCGCGCTCATTGCCCGTCCTCGCGGCTCGCGGCGTCATGCAACGCTTGCCAATCGATGATTTCGCGCCAGCTATGGCGGCGTACAGGCGTTGGAGGCGTGTAACTTGCCTGCAGCACCGTTTCAGCACCGGGCCGCGTGCCGAAGCCAATCACTGTTACACGGTAATAGTAGGCAGGCGGCGCCCCGGCTGGCGTGTATGCGATGCGTTCCACCAGGTAGCGAGGGCGGCGGAAAGGCAGCATTCCCTGCCCGGTTTCCATTGCCGCGCCAGTCAGAGCGCCGTATTCGGTTCCGCCATTGCCCGCCAGGTCGACGGTTTGCCAGGCGGGTGTAGGGCTTCCTGGCTGTTGCTGCGAGGCGGGTACGTCGAGTGGCTGGCCAAGGCCAGCGTTGGTATCGCGTTCAGCATCCATCAGTGCATCCTCCGCAGACTGGAAGGCGATCAGACGGTCCCGTTCGGCGCGGGCGGCCCTCTCGCCCAGCATGGCCATTTGCGCTGCCGATGCGCCGATCGTCAGCGCTGCGAGCAGCAGCAACATCGTTACGGGAAGCGTTACACCGCGTTGATAGTGGCGCATGACTGTCTCGATTACGGATTGCGCAGCGCGACGGTCGCTGTGAACAGGCGGCGTGCGCGGCGCTGCATTGGCTCGGGCAAGCTGGCTTCGTCGATGCGTACGCCGGGCAGCAATTCGTAGCTGCCTAAAGCGTCACCGGTACGCGATCCGCGTTCGCCATGCAGCAACAACGCGAATCGGACGCTGGCTACCCGCCGCCAGTAAGGCCGCGTCGCTCGTTCGGACGCTGGAAGCGCGGCATCGAGCGCATCGATACCGCTGGCCGCCAGGTAGAGGTTGGGGATGTTGTCGCGCGGGCTGTCCGTGTCGATGCCGTATAAGACGTGGAATGCATCCACACCTCGCACGATGGCATCGGAACCCCAACCGTTCTCGCCCTTGTACTTGCAGCGTAGTTCGGCGATGCCATCGCTGGCGCGGGCGACGTAAAAGATGCTCCAGGCCCATTCGCCCGGATCGGCTGGGAAACCGGCGCAATTGAGCATAGCCCCGCCGCCCTCTGCGCCTGCAATCGCGGCAGGTGCATAACGGATGGCGAGCGCATCACTGCCGTTGACGGAAGGTAGTGCTGCACCAAGACCATCGGCGGCAGTTGCCACGCTTGCTGCATCGCGCCCCTCAACCGCCAATAGTGGCACCGCCGCGGCAGGCGCGCCGGCGCCTGGTTCGCCCGGATAGCCCGCCTGGCGCAGCGACTGGCCGATGATCGCCAGTGCGAAGCGGCCATTGTCGTCAATGCGCGAGTTGGCGCCGTTGTGCATGAAGTCGCCATTGGAAGCGTGCAACAACGAGGCGGCGGCCAGGGCGACCAACAGGCTCAGCGCCATCGCGATGAGGACTTCGGCCAAGGCTAGGCCACGTTGCTGCGCCCTCATTGCGTGCCTCCGGCACCGGGCGGCTCTGGCGGATCGGCCGGATTGGGCGGCGCGCCAGGCGGCGGCACCAACGGCTGCGCTCCAGCAAGCGCGATGGGCAACGCGATTTCCGGCACGCTGGAAAAGCTGGCACTGGCGCCATCGGGACGACGGCTGCGCCAGCCAATCTTGATGACGACTGGCGCGTCGGCAGCGCCGGAACATGGCCATTGCAACTGGCCTCCAGGCGCGTTCGAAGCGTCGCGGCAAATTACAGCGCGGGCCAGCGGCAATACAGCTGCGAGATGCTGGCGAAACTCACTCAGCTCCTGCTGCGCGATGGCGGCCGGATCGCAGGGCGTGCCAGTGCAGGCGACTGAAGACTCAAGAGCCTCGGCGCCGTCAGCCGCATCAAACTCAAACCCCAGGTAAGCGGAGGACTGCGCGGCGTTCGCGCGGATGTGGTCAGCAAGCGTGGCGGCAGCCTGCAGGGCTTCGGTCTGCAGTGCCGATTCGTGTCGCGTGCGCATGGCATGCGCTTGCATCGCCAGCGCGCCGACCAGGCCAACGGCCAGCAGCAACACGGCAACCAGCACCTCCACCATCGTGAACCCAGCAATTGGACGACGCATGGCGCAGCCCTCCCCTGCTGATCAAATTAGCCAGCAGAGGACTCACGGGTTTGATAAATATCAAGGCTTGGGAGAGAGCTCTTGACCGTCACCAACTTCTTCGATCGCGTCCTGGAATTCGGCCAGGTCTTCGAAGTTTTTGTAGACGGAAGCGAAGCGGATATACGCCACCTTGTCGAGGCGCTTGAGTTCAGCCATGACGAGCTCGCCGACGAAGACGGAATCGACTTCGCGCTGGCCGCTGGTCAGCAGCTTTTCTTCGATGGAGGACACCGCCTTGTCGACGGATTCCGCGGCAACAGGCCGCTTGCGCAAGGCCAGCATCAGGCTGGCGCGCAGCTTGTCGGCCGAATACTCGGTGCGGCTGCCGTTCTTCTTGACCACGTAAGGCATGGTCAGTTCGATCCGCTCCCAGGTGGTGAAGCGCTTGTCGCAGTTCACGCAGCGCCGGCGCCGCTTGATGGCGTCCCCTTCCTCCGACACGCGGGTGTCGAGGACCTGGATATCATCGTGCTGGCAGAACGGGCATTTCATGGATTGAGCGTCTCTTATTATTGAATGAAAAAGCGCCGGACCTTGCGATCCGGCGCCTCGATAGTACCAACCGCTTGCTTAGGCGTAAACAGGGAATTTATCAGCCAGCACCTTCACGGCGGCTTTCACGCGCTCGATGGTTGCAGCATCGTGCGGGTTATCCAGCACGTCGGCGATCAGGTTGCCCACTTGTTCCGCTTCGGCTTCCTTGAAACCACGGGTGGTGAAGGCCGGCGAACCCAGGCGAATGCCGGAGGTCACGAATGGCTTCTGCGGGTCGTTCGGGATGCCGTTCTTGTTGCAGGTCATGTGCGCCTGGCCCAGGATCGCTTCCGCTTCCTTGCCGGTCAGGTTCTTGGCGCGCAGGTCGACCAGGAACACGTGCGACTCGGTGCCGCCGGACACGATGCGCAGGCCGCGCTTGATCAGGGTCTTGGCCAGCACGTCGGCGTTCTTCACCACTTGCTGCTGGTAGGCCTTGAATTCAGGGGACAGGGCTTCCTTGAAAGCGACTGCCTTGCCGGCGATCACGTGCATCAGCGGGCCACCCTGGATGCCTGGGAAGATCGCGGAGTTGATAATCTTTTCGTGTTCGGCTTTCATCAGGATGATGCCGCCACGTGGGCCGCGCAGGGACTTGTGGGTGGTGGAGGTCACGAAGTCAGCGTGCGGAACAGGGTTCGGGTACAGGCCAGCGGCGATCAGGCCAGCGTAGTGGGCCATGTCGACCATGAAGTAGGCGCCAACGGCCTTGGCGACTTTGGCGAAGCGTTCGAAATCGATCTTCTTGGAGAAGGCCGATGCGCCGGCGATGATCAGCTTAGGCTTGTGTTCTTTAGCCAGGGCTTCCATTGCGTCGTAGTCGATGTCTTCTTCAGCGGTCAGGCCGTAGGAAACGACGTTGAACCATTTGCCGGACATGTTCAGGGCCATGCCGTGGGTCAGGTGGCCGCCTTCTGCCAGCGACATGCCCATGATGGTGTCGCCTGGTTTCAGCACGGCGAAGAACACGCCCTGGTTAGCCTGGGAACCGGAATTTGGCTGCACATTGGCGGCT
>Ga0102593_1000633_pt1 | contig 52649 bp, 21 predicted proteins | sample AraplaCol_mMS_r2_2_FD_76862 | JGI IMG/M metagenome (GOLD analysis project Ga0102593, IMG submission 76862) | Arabidopsis root microbial communities from North Carolina, USA - plate scrape MF_Col_mMS_r2 (SPADES assembly) (version 2) | ecosystem: Host-associated > Plants > Roots > Endosphere... | reverse complement strand
ACCACTATCGGTAATTATATTGATTACTATAGCCGATATTACTATAGTATAATGTACTATAGTATAGTATAGTATAGTATATAGTATAGTATAGTATAATATTCAGAATATCAATATAATATTATTTATAAAAAGAATACAATATTATCTATATAAAAAAATTATCAACTATTAATACAAATATATATTACAGTATTACAGGATCTCTGACAATAAAAAAACAATCTTTATCGAAACAGCATAGTATAAAATCTATTGTATCTGAATAAAATATCTTTGGTACTACAATCCTGTCTCGGGTATAAATATATATTGAAGTATCTATATAACAAACTGGCTGAATAATATTGTTTATATATATAGAATTTTTAAAAGATTTTTCAAAAATCAGTTTCTGTATTTTACTATAGATTAATTGATTTTTTATTCTTTTTCTATTATATTTTTATCTAGTTAACAAATACTAGTTTGTATTTTAGTTCTATTACAATTCTGATTTTTTTTCGACTATCTAAAAAGATAATAGTATTCTCTATTTGTTACAATTCTACTAGTGATTCTGAAATCTTTTTTTTCGGATTTTACAGAACTACAGTATAAATCGTTTTCGGTTTCTATTGAATATATATTGATAATCTGATAGAAATTGTATTGAATTTATATTAGATTCTGTTCAATTTCTGAATCCGAAATTGAACTGGCATCTAAAAACAATTTTTGAAAAACTATTCAGAATAGAACAGCTAATTCAGATCTTTCGGAAATTTGGAAAAAAAAATACATCGATTTTGATTTAAATATAGAAATTATAACTATATATATCCAGAATATTCTAAAATTCAATGAATTACAAAAATACAATAGATAAAAAACAATTTTAATACAAATTGATAGAAAAAAAAGTAAAAAATCGAAATAGATTCTGCAAATTCAGATTTATATTTCTTAGTAAAACAGTTATATAAATTTATATTCCGATTTATATTGGAAACAATATTAAAATATATACAGATCTAAATATATATACAGAAATTGATCTAATTAATATTGAATTTACAAAAAAATATTAATTTCAGAAAACAGAATTTACAGTATCTATTTTCGAAACTGTTAAAAATAAATAAATATCTATTTATAATATTTAAACTGTTTCTATTGTTTTTAGAAATTCGAAAAATACTGAAAAAACTATAAAATAATTCTTTATTATAATTAATAGAAATCCGAGATTTGATAGATTTTCAGTATTTCTATTCAATATAATTCTAATAGATTATTATATTGTATTAATTTTATAGTAAAATTATCAATAATTTTAAAATAATTATCTAAAATAGAAATATTTACAATATATCAATTTGATAAAATCTGTCAGAAAGAAATTTGAATATATATAGTTTTTTAACTGTTTAAAAATAATCTAATATTTTCTGACAAAAACAGATATAATTCGATATCAAATCAGAATCGAACTTTTTAGAATTTATAGAATATAGAAATATATTTTAGATACAAAATTTAGAGATTATATTTCCAAAGAAAATAGATTATAAAATCGAATTTCAAAAAATACTGTATTTTTTTACAGATCTATTTATTTTTTTTTATAGATAGAATTAAAAATTTTATGAAAATATTTCAATAAAAATCTAAAATTAGTTGAATCAGATTTTCTATAAATTCTATTGAAATTTCTATTTTATTTATTTCAAAAAAACAGAAATTTTTGATTATATACCGATTATTGAAAATTGAACAAAATTTCTGTTTTTTTGAAATAAATAAAATAGATTTATTTTTTACTTCAGAAATTTTTAAATATTCTTCAGATACTAAATTTTTTAATAAAATAAATATTTAGAATATATATTACTATATTAGAATCAATAAAAATAAAAATAGAAAATTATATTTTGTGTCTATTATAGATATTATAAATATATAATTATACTATTTGATTTTATCAATATTTCAATTATTTTTCAAAATTATATTTATAGAATATTTGTAAAATTATTAAATATATTCATATTGTATATTTAGATAATATATTAATTTTTTTCGAAAATCTATAAAAATTATATAATTTATTTTCAAAAAATATTTAGAAAACTACAAAAAACTTCAATTTTTTACAAAATCTATTAAATATATATTTTATCACTCTAAAATTGAATTTTTTAGATTTATTATAGATTGATAAAAAATAATTATAGATTAATAATAAATTAAAATTATTTGATAATAGAAATTATTTTAAATTTATTATAATATACAGATATTTCTGGATTTCTATAAATTTTATCAATAATTTATTCAAAATTATTTATTTATTGCTTTATTTATTACTAAATCTTTTTAAAAAATAAATATATAGAAAAAAAATCTGAATTTATATAATCAAATAAAAAAATAAATAAAAATATTTTTACTACAATTTTTTGATTCTGTAAAATCTATTTATATAGAAATAGATATTTCAGAATTTGATATAGTAAAAATATTGTTCCAATTCTACAGAAATGTATAATATTCAATTATATTCTAATCAAAAAATTTATATCTATAGAATATAATTATATTATCTCAGATCAAAAACTATATATTATTGTTTAATTGTTTAAATATTGATAATGATATTTTGAAATAATAGATATTCTATTGAAATTTTTCTGATTATAATAATTTAAAATTGTTTATACAGTAATTCAAAATTAATAGAAAATAGATTAGATAATATTTATATTTGATTTAATTTAATTTTATTATTTTATATCAATTAGATAAAACATATTCTATTAATAAATCATTTTGAAATTCCGGAATTGAAAAATCTTTTTCTGTTGAAAAAATATTGAAATCTTTTATAATTGATTCGAATTCGAAACAAAAATTACTATTTAAAAAGTATTTATGGTTAATAGACTATTCTAAAAAAATACAGAAAAAATATTTTATATTTAGTAAAAACTGAAATATTAATCAACAGAAAATTGTTAAATATAGATATTCAATCTATAAAAATATTGTATATATAGAATATATTTTTATATAAATCAGATATAAAATATAAATAATACAAATAATACAAATAATACAAACAATACTATTAATTATATAAATTATTTTTAAATTGATTTCAATAGAAATCAGATTGAAATCGATATTAATATATTTCAGAATATAGAAACTAATAATATATCTACACATTTTTATAGAATAGTTACTATAGAAAATACAGATTAGAAAAATAATATAATTATCTATAAAAGATTGAAATATATTCAATTTATATTTTCTAGAATTGTATTTACTGTGATAGTAGTTGAAAATATTTTATATAAAATTTTTCTAAAAAATTAAAAAAATTTTGTTATTCAATTACAGTTTAAAAATACTACAATTTATAAACAAAAAATTATATTATCGAACAATAAATATATAGGAAAATATTGGAATATAAATCCAAAAAATTGATTTATTATATTAATAAATTATATATCTATTATTGATAGTCTATAATCTAGACTGGTCTAGATTTATTATAATAATCTTTTAGTAGATTATTTTGAAAAAAATTATATAATTGAATTATTTTAATATAAATACTATTGAAAAAAACTTCTAAATAAAATATAAAATTATATTACATTGTATATAATCTGTCAAAAAATCAAAATTTTATAGTATTGATTTTATAGATAGTTATAATTATTTTCTGTTTTTCAAAAAATTTTTAAAAGATTAATAATAGATTCTATTATAAAACTATTCAAAATAGATTATCAAAAAAATAATTAATATTAACAGATTTACGAAATATTTTCGATTTATTTCTATATCTACTATAATTAATATTACTAAATTTATAAAATTATTCTATAATCAAATTAAATTAGAATATAGAAATTCAGATAGAATTGTATTAAATTGAGAATCTGTTTTTATCAGTAAATTCTGATCAGAATTCTACTATTATTCAAAAATCAAATTTCGATATTCAATTGTTTTCTATCTATAGATCAATAAATAGACTAAATGAATAAATCAAATTTTAGAAAACTATTTATATTATTTTATAAATAGATAATATATAAACTAGATTCAATTATTTAATATAGTTCAATTTATTTGTAATAATATTATAAATCAATTAATTCCAAAAAATTTATTTTGAATTTTTATAAATATTAAAACAAATTTTCAATTCTGTAAAAATAATAAAGAACAAAATTATTCTCAATAGAAATACAGTTATTATAATTCCAAATTATATATAAAAATATTCAGAAACAATACAAAAATCCAAATACAATATTAGAAATATTATAATAAAAAATATTCTAAAAAGATTTTGAAAAAATAAACTAATTAAACTATCTATCAAAAATTTATATTTCAATAAATCAATCAATTCCGAATCCGAAAATAAATTAGATTGCAAATATATTATCTATATTTATTAGATAAAATAAAAAATAAAAAATAAAAAATAAAAAATAAAAAATAAAAAATAAAAAATAAAAATTAAAAATTAAAAATTAAAAATTAAAAATTAAAAATTAAAAATTAAAAATTAAAAATTAAAAATTAAAAATTAAAAATTAAAAATTAAAAATTAAAAATTAAAAATTAAAAATTAAAAATTAAAAATAAAAACAGAAAAAATTCTATTTCTATATCAAATAGAAAAAATAATTTTTCAAATACAATATATAGATATCAGAAATTTATATAGACAATATTTATAATACTATTTGTATCTATCAGAAACAATAGAATAAAAAAGTAATTATCTAGATAATTTAATTCCGAAAAAAATACAAAAACAATATATCTACAATATAATATATCAGTTTAATAAATAATTCCGTATAACTATAATAATAAACCAAAAATAAAAACTATATAAATCTATTTGAAATAGTTCCAGTTTATATAGTAATTGCAGTAAAAAAGCCAATATTTGATTTTTTTTTCGAAAAATTACTGATCTACAAAATCAAACTAATATTGCAAATTTTGATAATATTTGTAAACTGTCAATGTGAAAAAACCGGAATCAAAAATATTTCGGTATGGAAATCTATCTGAAACAAAAACAAAAACCGGAAAAACTTTATAATTTAACAAAATTAGTAATACAGAACAGACTGATATAGAAAATTTTTATCGGAACCAAAATTTTTTCTCCAGAATCCGAAATAGAGAAAAATTCTATAATACTGTTTGAATAAACTAAAATAAATTGATATCTTTATATTGAATTGAAAAAACAGAAATAATAGATTTAGTACAGATTCGAATACAGTTAATAGATATAGACTGAAAAATTTGAAAAGATTTATCAGTATCAGAAAACTGAACAGATATTGTTGATTTAGATTTCTATCTGGATATTTCTGTATCAGAATAGTTATACCGATAAATTAAAACTTTTATCGAAGAAAAAATATTTTTCCGAATCTGTTTAAAACTATATCTAGCTATAATAAAAAAAATAGAATAAAATAGATAGCAGATAGAAAAAAAACCCGAAAATATAAAAAGAAAAATATAAAAAAAAAGAGACTGAAAGATCAATAAAAAATATAGCTATTCTATACAAAAAATACTGCCAGCTACTAGCGAAGAGGATATACTACAGCTACAAAAAAATACAATACTATCTATTATAGTATCAAAATATATATAACTATCTCAATCTCTAATTTTACTATATAGTATACAATCTATATAATCAGAACAATTCTGTTACAAAAGAAAAACAAATCCGAATCAAACCGATTTAAACTAAAAAAAAAGAATTATTCAAAATTTACTATATTATATATTGACCAAATTTACAATACGATCGAATATTAGAAAAATATTGCTATATATATTAACAATATTTCTAAAACAGTTCTATAATACCGATAATTATAACAAAAATCTTTATCTCCAATTTATAATCAATATAAATTATATATATATATATAGAGAGAGAGAGAGAATTAGAATACTGAATTAGTATCTATTTCTGTTACAAAATCTTGGTATTATAAAAAAAAATCAAAAAATTTTTATTTACCGTTTTTACCGCAAAAAAACTGTACTATATATTATACTGTTTAATAGTATAAATAAATAATATTACAAAAATATACAAATTAACTATATATTATACGGTACAAACTGGTTACTGTAAACTGATCCTCCGTAATCCTAATATATATCTCAAGTCTACCGTCTCGCAACCGTACCGTCGCTGTTCTTAAATCTTATACAGATTCGGATCTGTAGAGCAAATTTTGTAGATATACCAGTTGATATATACCAAATAGATCAGTCCGAAGAGTTTCTCTATTTGCAGAGTATAGTTGTAGTTATACTGTATAGAAACAAAAATATACTTAAGTAACAATAGTTGGATTGATCGCGAAGAACTAAATATATATATACTTAATAAATATTTTTATATATCTAGTCTTTCTGTTTCTATAGAGAGAATTTCTTTCTCTTTGTAGAGTCAGATCTATTCCGTACGAACGGACAGAGCCCCAGAGTATTACGTGGTTTTGTATATTTTTTTTTTTTGTATACAAATAGTTATTGTACAACAGACTACGGTTTTCTTAGCTCTAGTAGAGAATCTGTGGTTGTCCGTACAATAGTCTTTTTTGTCGGATAGTTAGTATCGGAGAATACGGATTTTTGTATAGAACGCGCTATTGTGGAATAGTACAGAATATACGATAAGTATCTTTTTGTATTTGATCTTGTACTGGAAATATTTATGGTTCTTTTATTTGCTCAGATCAGTTATTATATATTGTTCTGCTCTGGTAAAACGGCTATAGTTTCCCGTGGTATTCTGTTATATAATCTGCAGATAGTTGTAGTGATTGTAGATTGGTTGGCTCTCGATAGTCTATTTATAGACTACGGTTTCTTCCGTACAGAGTCCGTAATATTATCTCTCTTTTTTCTGGATTTTTGTTCTCGAGAATCTTTTATAACCGTTTGTTTTCTTAGATAGATTGTGGTTTTTTTAGTTCTTTTTTTTTTTTTCCAAATATTTGTTGATTATATTTTTCTTCTCCGGGATTTCTAGTCGTAAATTTTATCAATTAATTGATCACAAAGATTTTGAATCTTTTGTATTTTGTCTCTGTTGTATTTGTCTTCGATATATTTATATTTGTTCTGATTGTTCTAAAAACTGTTTTTGTTGTATTTGTACCGGTCGGAGTACCAAATACAAAATATCCGACAAATCTTTTACTGATACAGAGTAGCGGTATTTGTTGAAGTCCCAATCTGTTTTTCGGGACCAGAAAAAGAAACTTTTTCAGATCCAAAATAAGATTTTTGCCAAATTGATATATTTTCGTAAACAAAAAAAATTGTTGCGTAAACAAACAGATAATTTTATTGTTTGTAAATACAAGAATATCGCCGAGTTGGAAAAGTTTGAATATCGCGAAATCGAGAAATTGAAATATCTTGACGACGAATATACTGTATCTGAGTATAAAAAATATAAAACTGAATCTTCTCGTATTGTATCCGAGAGTATCAATTATATCTTTGTTGGGAACCGTTAGATTCTTGCGGCGATATCTGAAAACTCTACTCTGATACAGATAATTGCGTCAGTAGATCTGTTATTGTCGATTTCTTGGAACGATCTGGATATTTTTTTGGCTGGTGGAGCTGCAAAATCTTCTTTATCTGTTGATAGTACTGTTGAACCAGCTGGCGGCAGTCTGTCAGATTTTCGGTAGATTCCTATATATTTTCCGAGATATTGTATCCTTTCTATTTTACCAAATAGTAAAATCTTCTATTGATATATTTTATATTCAGAATTCTTTCTATTTTATATTCGTTTTCGGTTTTTTTTTCTATTTCTATATTTGTAGCGAATTTGGTATTTTCTGGTACAGATTCGAATAACGAGATATAAAATATTGGATAAATATATTGTATACTGTCTGGTAGTTTCAAACGATAATTGACTGGTCCAGTTTTTTTTTCAATTTCGAATAGTTCCAGTTTTAGATAGTCCAGTTTCGAGCTGGATTGTTTGGTTTTGATATTTCGATATAGAAAATATATTTTTTTCTTTTTTTTTAGATCAGATTTTTTCTGGCGGATTTTGTCGTAATAATATTTTATACAATAGTTAAAAAATTCGATATCTCTGGCCAACTGTAGATACAATTGTTTAAATTCCGAAACCAATATTTTTGCTGATTCGGTTTCTGTATATTTTCCAATAGTATCTCCGAGTACTGTAGAATTATATCTGTAGTTTGCGAAGAACAGTATTTTTTTTGTTGTTGCATATATTGTATTGTTATACGCAAATTGTATAAATAATAGTAATTCTGTCTAATTGTTTTGTTGATAGTTTATATAGTATCGTAGATATTGTTTCAGTATTTGATTTATTCTTTCAGTTTGGCTATTTGTTTGTAGATAGTATATAGTAAAGAGTCTATATTCAATTCCGATAATATCCGCGAACAATTGCTATATTTTGCTTGTAAAGAGTTTATCTCTGTCCGATATTATTTTTTCTGGTATACTATAATTTGCGAAGATATATCTAAACAACAGAAATACTATTTTGTTGATATCGATTATTTCTGTTGTTGAAATTATATAGAAATATTTAGTCAATCTGTCAATAACTACTATAATTATATTATATTTGTCTAAAACTGGCAGTTTTGTAATAAAATCAATTGTAATCTATTGCTATAGTCGAATTAGTATTTCCGAGATTTGTATTTTGCCGTATAGTTTATATTTCGCTGATTTGTTTTTTTGGTATATATTATATTTTTTAATATATTGTACAATTTTTTTGTAGATATTCGGAATATAGTAATTTCTTGAGAATTGCTCGACCGTTTTTTCTGTTTCTATATAACTGTATACAAAATTATTGTAGTATTATCGAATTGTTTTATTTTGAAAATTTTGTAGAATATAGATCAATCCGTAAATATAGATTAATCTGTTCTTTTTTCTGAGATAGTCTCTATTTATTTTTTTTGTTGTAAATAGATTATTGGCCAAATTCTTTTTCAGTCTACTGATCCAATTATTGTTCTGGATTTCGCTAGTGGCTACTAGAATCTAGTAATTATATACTAGATTGTCAGTTTTATTTTTTCTGAATATAACCGGAACGGTTTTTTTGATCTCTACTGTATAGTCGGATTTTCGACTGAGTATATTTGTCTGTATATTGACTGTTTCTGGACAATATTCGATTCTGTAATTGTATTTTGCCAAAATTTCTGTCTATTTTATCTATCGTCGGATAAATTCTTTTGTTGTTGTAAAAAATATCAGATTTTTGTAATCTGATTTAACAACTATTTGATATTTTGTTTTTTCCAGATATACTCTCTATATTTTGAATACTGATACTATAGCTAGCAATTCTTTGTTATAGATATTGTAATTGATTTCGGCGGATATTATTTTTCTGGATCAGAATACAACTGATCGAGATTTTCTGTTATTTTCTAATTGAATAAATTGTACTCCGAATATATAGTCCGATATATCGATTTCAATTGTATATTGTTTTTCTGGATTTGCTGATACAAATATTGTTTTTTCAATAAATATTTTTTTGAGATTGTTGAATAAATTTTCTGATTGGTTGTTCTAGATCTATTTCTGGTTTTTCTTCAGTAGTTTGTTAAGATTTACTACGATTTTATCAAATCCGTCGATTGAATATCGGTAGTAATTGTATAATCCGATAAACTGCTGTATTTTCTTTATATTTTTGGATATCGACCAATCCAAAATATTTTTAATTTTATTTTTCTATATACTGAATTCTCTATTGCTAATTATATATTCCAGAAAATCCGTTTTCTAAATATAGAATTCGTATTTTTTCAATTTGAGAATAATTTTGGTTTTTTTCAGTTTCTGAAATATTTTTTTGTTGTATTGTATATATTTTTCTATAGTCTTCGAAAAAACTAGAATATCGTCGAGATATATTATCACAAAAATATCTAGATATTTTTCTAGTATATTAAAGATAAATCGTTGGAATACCGCAGATATATTTGTAAATCCGAACAGTATAACTGTATATTTGTAATATCCGTATTTTGTTCTGAATACGGTTTTCTATTTGTTGTTTTTTTTGATTCTAAAACAGTTGTATATATTGGTAATATTGTATTTGGTAAAGTAGATATTTTTCTGAATACAATTCTGTATTTTCTGAATCAGAGATAGTAGATATCTGTTTTTGATAGTAATCGAATTTAAATATCGATAGTCTATATAAAACCGAAGATTTCTGTTTTTTTTGTTTATAAAAATAATAGAATATTCTACCGATAAAAATAATTTCCGGATATATCTCTTTTTGAGATTTTTGTCAATATATTTTTTCAGTATTTTTGATTCTAATTCAGATAACTGGTAGATTGATTTGAAGATTGATTTTTGTTTTTTTTTAAATCGGATTTTATAGTCGAACGGACTATATTCCGGTAGTTTACCGTTCTTTGATAGCTCAAATATATTCTAATATTTGCGGTACTCTTTCGGTATCTGTATTTCTTCTTCTGTTGTACAGAGAATTTTTTTTGATTTATAATATATTATAATATATTTTTTCAGTTCTTTGTCTGATATATCTGGATCTTGTTCTATTGTTGTCAGTATACTGATATCTATAATTTTCTCTGATATTCTATCTCTAGACCGCTGACTCTGTTTAAATTTGTTTTTGTACAGATTGCGATAGATATCTGTTTTTCTGGAACTAGATTCTTCAATATTCGATAATTCTTTTCCAGTCTATCTGGATTCTGTTTGTTGATACTCGCAGTATTCAAAAAAAATAGTATCTTTTCGCCAGTCGATTCTCGGACTGTATTGTTGTAGTTATAGAATATCTAGTACTATATTATATCTGTCTAGTTCGGTAATATCGAAATATATCGGTTCTAGATAATTACCAATAATTATATCGATCTATTGGATATAGTATATAATTTCTGTATTTAGTCTTTTTCTATTGAATCCAACAATTGGAGTAATATATTTTTTCTAAATAGTTAATATTCTATTGATTGATACGAAATTTGGATCTATAAAATTTTCTGCTGTTTCTGAATCAATTATAATTCGGGCGCTGATTTCGTTTTTTCCAAAAATTATTAATATTTCTATTTTTATATATTTTTTCTATACTGTTGCCGCGAACTGCTGTTTCTATTCTGGTTAGTATATTTGTAGCGATAGTTTTGGTTCGATTCCACTATAATCTAGTTTTTTTTGTATATATATTTTGTAACTGTAGTTGTAATATCCGATCGTAGTTCTAAAACTATAATCAGAATATTGTATATATTCTATATATATACAGTTTTCTCTGTAATATAGATATATTTTCTCCGTATTGTTATCTAATTTTAGAAAAATTTTGTAAAATTTCTTTTTTTTGTAAACCAGCTGTAATTTTAGCTTTTTTTGATAGTTTATCCAGTATTTCTCTGATAGAATCTCTGGAATTTCTGTAATTTTATTATTTCTGGAGAATTACTGAGACTGTTCTAGAAATATACTGTTTATTTCTAGAATCGATAGTAGAGTTTCTGGAATCTCCAATATTTCTGGGGAACTATTTAAAATTTCTAGATCGTACTGGTTCTATTTCTGGATCTGATCTACTGATTCCGCGGAGTCGGTAGATTTCTACGGATATTGGATCTATTTCTGATTTTCTACTGTATTCAGATCAATCCGAGAATACTGTTTCTGTCGGTTGTATTTCTCAAACTAAAAATCGACTAAGATTGTCTTTTTTTTTTGTATAGTCCGGAGCTTTTGTAGCTCGGTCTTGTATTTCCGATATATTTTGTTTAGTATTTTTATAAACTATTTCAATTTTTCTTTTTTTGATTTGGGGTTTGTATAGATTTCGTCCAATACTGTAGTAATATCTTTTAGATACTCTGGGAAATATTTCTCGGTAAAATAAGTTCTCTATATCGGATTCTATTTATCTGATTGGTTTATTGCCGTTTTTTTGTATTTCTACTGGGATTATCGGTCTAGAATTGTTGACCGGACAGATTCGCTATTTTTCTTGGACAAATATCTGTCGTCAACTGTCCAGTCGGTTTTATTTTTCTGAGATATTATATCTTTTGTAGTATTTGTTTTTTTCTGTTTGTTCTGTATAGTATATAGTTATTGTACTATCGGTGTTCCGGTAATATTGTATATCTTTTTTTCGCGGATTGTTTTTAGTTGTTGTAGATTTTTATTATTTTTTTTACTTCGACAGTCTTATACTATATAGTTCGGTTTTTTACAATTATAATACAATTGTTTTTTTTTGTATTGTTTTTTTTCTTCCGTCGGCAGCTGTACTGTATCGAATTCTATTAACTGTAGTCTATAAAAATTGTTGTTTGTTTCTTTTGGCTGTTGTTGATTTTTTTACCGTTTTTCTCGGCGGCGGAATCTATTCGAGAATTTCTGATCGGATTTTTGGCGGATTTTCCGTCGCTGAAACTTCTGTTTATAAAATCGATTATCGAATTTGACTGCTATTTCAATTATTTTGGCTAGTTCGGTAAATCTGTCGATTTGTATAAATTTGTTCTTGATATTTTTTTTGAGATTCCGTTCGAACAGCCAGATATAAATATTGTTATTATAGTCGAGATACAAGATAATCTGCTGAAATTCGGCAGTATAGATACTGGCCGAACTGGTTTATCTGATTTGTTCAAAATATTTTTCTGTAGTATACTGTATATCGATATCTCTAAAAATCTGTTCAAATTTCTTTTTAAAGACTGTATAGAAGACAAAAATTTTTTTTGTAGTATCGCTCTGGTTATCCGTGGATTTCTCGTTGAATTTACAAATATAGAGTTCGAACCAGTTGAAAATTTATCTATATAGATAGATAGAGATATAGATAATTTTGTTGATCTCTCTATCGCAGTTAATAATATATAACTGTATATCTATCTGTGTAAAAAAACTGCGAAACTGGATTTGTTTTCTTTCGAAAAATTCCGATTTAGAAAATTTGATTTCTGTTGTTTATTTTTCCGCGATCTACAACTGTTTCTGGAATTGACTAATTATTTCTATAAATTGTATATTAGTTGGTAATATAGAAATATAGTTTCTTTCTATCTGAGATACTATTGGACTGTTGTTCGGTACTATAATATCTTTACTTTACAGTATAAACAACAGAACAATCAATATATTATACAGTACAAACTGATTACTGTAAACTAATCTTCCGTAATTCTAATATATATCTCAAATCTACCGTTTCGCAACTGTACCGTCGCTGTTTTTAAATTTTATACAGACTCGGGTCTGTAGAGTAAATCTTGTAGATATACCAGTTGATATACACCAAATAGATCAGTCCGAAGAATTTCTCTATTTACAGAATATAGTTGTAGTTATACTGTATAGAAACAAAAATATATTCAAATAACAATAGTTGGATTGATCGCGAAAAACTAAATATATATATATTTAATAAATATCTTTATATATCTAGTTTTTCTGTTTCTATAGAGAAAATTTTTTTTTTTCGTAGAATCAGATCCGTTCTGTACAAACAGACAGAATTCCAGAATATTACGTGGTTTCGTATATTCTTTTTTTTTGTACACAAATAGTTGTTGTACAACAGATTACGGTTTTTTTAGTTCTAGTAGAGAATCCGTGGTTATCTGTACGATAGTTTTTTTCGTCGGATAGTTAGTATCGGAAGATACGGGTCTTTGTATAGAATACTCTATCGTAGAATAGTACGGAATATACAATAAATATCTTTTTGTGTTTGATCTTGTACTGGAGATATTTATAATTCCTTTATTTGCTCAGGCCAGTTATTACGTATTGTTCTGTTCTGGTAAGACAGCTATAGTTTTCCGTAGTGTTCTGTTACGTGATCTGCAGATGGTTGTAGTAGTTGTAGATTGGTTGGCTCTCGATGGTCTATTTGTAGACTGCGGTCTCTTCTGTGCAGAGTCCGTAATACTACAGTTTTTTTATATATTTCTACAGTCCAAACAGTACTAAAATTGTTATAATCTGTAGTCTAACTATTAATAGATATAGAATTTGAAATTTTATCAATTTTTTTAAACTATTCCAGAATATCGATAAATAATTTTGTATTATCAATTATTATAATAGAAAACTATCGAAATATCAGTATAGATATAGAACAAAATCGGATTATTTATTATTTTGTATACTTTTTTTCCGGAACAATATTTATAATACTGTTTTGAAATTATTTGATCAAACAAATATACAATTTCAAAAATATTTTTTAGAACTATATTTTTTTATAAATCTTTATAGTCAAAACTAGATATTGTTGATAAAAATATATCGATAACAATCTATAAACAGTATACAATATTCTGCTGTATTTTTATTACTAGAAAAATTATTATTATTATTACTGTTTTTATTTCTATGATTGTTATTACTATTATTGCTATTATTTCTATTTCTGTTCTGATTACTCTCCGAAATAGATATTGTTTACTGTTTTTTTATAAATTATAATCTGTTTTATTTTATTTTTACTAATTTTTGTTTTGATTTTAGTAGTAGTAGATTGATCGGTTTTTGATAATAAAATTTTGATTTTGATTATCTGTATAGATATTATAGTTATAGTAATACAATTCGCCGATATAGATATATCGAAAATATTTCTAAAGAAAATAATTATTCCAAAAAAGAATTTCCAGTATAAATTTTCGAGAAAATCGGCTTTTATTGGTTTTTTATATCTATCTATATTTTTGATAAAAAAATTCTATAGTTCTTATTTACAGTATAACTTTTTATTTGTTTAAAATACCCATAGTTCGAGACCGATTCTACTATAGTTCAAACCAGATTTTTTTATATTATTTTCAAAAATATATCTGAGACCAGATTCTATCAAAAAAATTATTACAGAATTTTTGACAATAAAAAAAACAATTGTTGTCGAAAGAGTATAGTATAAAATCTATTGTAGCTGAATAAAATATTCTTAATACTACAATTCTGTTTCGGATATAAATATAAAATCCGGTTTATAAATCTGTTTCCACTTCCGTTCCCACCCCACCAAAATCTATCTATTACCACAACAATAGCTAATTCTATATATAATTTATATAGATTTGATCAAATTATTAGTAGAAATTGTGGTAAAAACAATAAATTATCCGATACAATATATACTGCTATTCTTACTACTGTTTACGGTAGTAAATCGAAATCCGAAATTGTCTGTATTTTCAATATTTTATACAAGACAGTTTTCAATACTGTTCAGTATTTCAATCAAATAAATACTATTCAATCTTGTTTTCGGAGTAGCCGGTCTCGAAAATCTACTAATCGGACTAAAAAAATATATATTTATCTATTTATCTATTACAATTTTTGTTTGAATTGAACAGTATTATTGGATCAGATATCAGATAGTTTTTCAAAATTAATAATTGACAAAAATTTTGTATATCTACAGAATTAAAAAGTAGAAATCTAAAAAGAGAATACTATTAAAACTATTTGATATTTTTTGTTGACAGTAATTTACAGTCAAATAGTACAAAATTTGTAATTTATATCGATTTATTTTTTCGGATAAATATTCTGATCAATATCAATCAAATTTTCAATTTCAATAGATTTTCTATCTATATTCAGAAATTTATCGAACTGATCTAGTTAATACTAGATTTTATAGCAAAAATATAATTCAGATAGTCTAGAATACTATCTGTTTAGAAAATCGTTCTGATCTAATAATTATAGAACAAAATATCAGTTCCGGTAAACAAAAATATATTTCCAAATTTTATCTGGATATTTTGAATAAAAAACCAATATTTTACTATCAATCTGAAATAATTTTTCAACAAAACAATATCAAAATCTATATATCGAATTGTATTCAAATTTGATTTGAAATCTACAGAATATATATTATAGAATAGTCTCTATATTTATCCGATCTCAGTTCTATTGAATTTGTATAGATACTACTAAAATACCAAATTTCTAGAATACGATCTGATTTTTGTTTATTTAATAGATCAAAATTTGTCTGGACAGAAATTTGATTATTATTAAAAAAAATTTGATAGTCTACTATATTCTACAGAATATAGTAGATAGACTGATTCTGTTATTTCCGCGCAGAATAGCAGCTGTACAAACAATAAAAGAATATTATACCAAATATTGATAGTCAGTTATATTTATTTATATATAATATATATTATATTATTATTTAAATTGATTTTATCTCAAAGTAGTAGTGTTCTTGATCTTAAAAGATAGATATATGTTTTGAGAGAGGGAGGGCTGCGGATAGGGTGGGAACAGCCTTATAAACCGGATTGTATATCGAAATATCTATATAACAAACTGGCTGAATAATCTCGCTCGTATATATAGACTTTTTTGAAGATTCTTCAAGAATCAGTCTCTTTATTTTACTATAGATCAATTGATTTTTTATTCTTTTTCTATTATTCTTTTATCTAGTCAATAAATACTAGTTTGTATTTTAGTTCTATTGTATACAGCTACAAAAAAAATACAATACTATTTACGATAGTATCGAAATATATATAACTATTTCAATTTTCAATTTTATTGTATAATATACAGTCTATATAATTGGAATGATTCTATTACAAAAAAAAAACTTAAATCAAATCGATTGAAACTAAAAAATAATTATTCAAAAATTAGTATACTATGTATTAATTAAATCTATAATATTATTGAATATTATAAAATTATTATTATATATATTAACAATATTTTTAAAACAATTCTATAATATTAATAACTATAACAAAAAATGTTATTTCTAATTTATAATCAATACAAAAATTATATATACAGAAAATTAAAATACTTAAATTAGTATTTGTTTCTGTTACAAAAATTTGATATTATAAAATTTTTTAATTTCTTTTCTATTTATCAATTGTACTGCAAAAAAGCTATATTATACATTATATTATTTAATATAAATAAATTATATTGTAAAAATATATAAGTTGATTACAATTTTTTTATAAATTTTACAGTTCAAATAATACTAAAATTATTATAAACTGTAGTTCAACTATTAACAAATATAGAATTCAAAATTTTATCAATTTATTTAATTTATATTACAATACCAATAAATAATTTTATATTATTTATTATTATAATAAAAAATTATTAAAATATTAATAAAATAAATACAAAACAACACCAGATTATCTATTATTTTGTATATTTTCCGGAATAATATTTATAATGTTGTTTTGAAATTATTTAATCAAATAAATATACAATTTCAAAAATATTTTTTCAGAAATTATTTTTGTATAAATATCTATAGTCAAAAATAAATATTGTTAAAAAAATATATTGACAACAATTTACTGATAGTTTGTAAAATTTTACTATATATTTTTATTATTAGAAAAACTATTATTATTACTACTATTTCTATTTCTATTAGTAGTAGTAGTAGTATTATTACTATTATTATTGCTACTATTTTTATTTCTATTTCAATTATTTTTCAAATTAAATATATTTTAATTTTTTTTTTTTACAAATTACAATCTGTTTTGTTCTATTTTTATCAGTTTTGATTTTAATTTTGATAGTAATAGATTAATCAGATTTTGATAACAAAATTTTGATTTTAATTATCTGTATAAATATTGCAGCTATAACAATACAATTTACCAATACAAATATATCAATAATATTTCCAAAAAAAACAATTATTGAAAAAAATTTCTAGTATAATTTTCCGAAAAAATCGATTTTTACTAATTTTTTATATCTATTTTTACTATCGAAAAAAATTCTACAGTTTCTATTTACAGTATATTTTTTATTTACTTAAAATATTTACTGTTCGGAACCGATTATACTACAATTCAAACCGGATTTATTTATTTATTTTGATATTTCTACAAAAATATATCTGGAATCAGATTCTATAAAAAATTGTTACAGAATTTCTGACAATAAAAAATTTTTTGGTACTGGAATTCCGTTTCGGATACAAATATATATCGAAATATCTATGCAACGAACTGGCTGAATAATTTTGTTTGTATATATAGAATTTTTTGAAAAATTTTCAAGACTCAGTTTTTCTGTATTTTACTAAATAATTGAATTGATCTTCTACTCTTTTTCTTCCATTATTCTTTTATTTAGTCAACAAGTGTTAGTTTGTATTTTAGTTCCATTATACTATTACAGATAGATTTAGTTAATTGTATTCTGATATATTGAAAGTTCAATTACAGTTTTAACAATCCGAATTTTTTAATTAGTTCTTTATATAGATTGACAAATTTCTGTTATCAATTGTAGGAAAACAGTATAAACAGATTGTCTATAAAATTTCTAATCTATTCCAGAATTTGTACAATTTTCTGAAATTTTATAAATTTCTGATTACTACAATATAGTTATACAATAATTCTGTTGCAATTCTATTGAATTTCTGAATATATTGACAATTCGAAACAAACTTTTTACAGAACTACCGGAGACTTCTGATAAAATATATCCACCAGAATTTGTATACGGTAACAGTATAGTAAACTAGAAAATATAAAATCTATATCAAAATATAACGCCGGAAATTATATAAAATATATATATATACTGGTTTGTTCTAAAACAGTCTGGTTCCTGAGATATAACAAAACTTCAGTTCGGCGTGAGAGTTATTGTTTTCAGACAAAACTATATATTCTACAGTTGAATATAATAAAATCAGTACCGAAAATAGAAATACTGATCAATAATCAGCAGAACCAAAATCTAGTTATTTTTCTGATCAGGAACCATCGATCACCACCTATTATATATACATCAATCACAGTACTTGGAGACTGTATCGATCTACTTAAAAAACAGACGCAATTTGGTTTCGCAGTCTGATCTATATAACCAGACGAATCTCTACCTTCTTACACCGTCAGATTCCCTGCGATCACCCGGGTATTGCCGCTATCAAGATATAGACGGCCGAGTTCCAGATGCTATTCTTTTCTATCTACATTCTCCCAGTTCCATTCTTTACGACCGATGATACAGCAATAGAAAGCACCATCACAGCCGCGACGTAAAACGAATACCGGAATACTAATATCATCATTGCTGGCGATTTCAACCGATATTACCCAATGTGAGGTGGCTATAACGTTCCATCGGATTTATCGAACACTCCAGCGATCTTATCACCTTTTTCCAAATTTACAACCTGTCAGAATACTGCTCATTTCCATAATAGTTAGCGAGTTTATGACTGCGGTTACATAGTCTAGGCATTGTTGTATCTAAAATAGTCCTCATGGCAAATAAATTATGAGGTCTGAGGCGTATAAGCGCTCGTTTTATGTATTTCGGTTGTGTTCCGCTAGCCAACCATCTACCGCTGGGGTTCCTGGGAGGCGGCTGGGAACTTCTGAGATTATATGATTGGTCCCGATTTGTTTGTTAAGTCATATTATCTGTCCGCGGTGTGTAGATATAAAAATCATTGTTGATTTGATCTAATAAATATTGCAATCACTGCCTGAATATTCTCAAGATATAATCTTTTTTTGAAAAATATTTTATATCTGTCAATAATTTCCAAATCTATATCTATCTATTCGAATTCTACAAAAATAGGTCGATTTTTTTTTATATTTCTACTGTTGAAACTGAAATTCTTTATCGCTATAGATGAGACAAGTTATTATCTAGTTATTCTGGAAAAATATCTGAAATCTGGACAATACAAAATACTGTATAAACTGGACTAGAATAGCTATTCGACAGTTTGGATCACAAAAATCCAAAGATTGTACAATACTATATTTTATAAAAAATCTTGCTAATATAAAATAGTTATATATAGAAAAAAAAATATATTGCTGTCAAAATATTGGTTGCAGAAATAGCAGATAGAGAAATACAAAAGTTTCAAATTCAGCAGAATTTGGTATTTAACTATTTTCGTCCGAAATATATAGTATATTTGTTTAATAATTTCGAACCAAAAAATTCCAATAAATATTAACGTAACCGGTAAGCGAGTGACGCATGTAAACGAGTGACGCATGTAAACGAGTGACGCACCCACCCATTTTCTCGCGTTCACGCGCGTTCTTCTATTTTCTACCAGCCACCATACTACCAAAACGTGCTCAAATAGGCCGAAAATCTATTGAACAAGAGGGCCGTATCTTGTTAGCTATACAAACTATTAAAAATAAAGAATTCAGATCTATACGTGAGACTGTGTATCGTTTTGATATTCCTGAATCTACACTTCGTTGTCGACTACGCGGTACTGCAAACCGCGCTGAATCTTGTATCAATAGCTATGAATTGATCCAAACTAAAGAAGAAATATTTAAAAAATGGATATTATCAATGGATTTATACAGAGCAGTCCCAAAATCTGCGGCTGTACGAAAAATAGCTAATCTTTTGTTTGCAAAATGTAGAACAATATCAATCAAAACTGTCGGTAAAAAATGGATCTATAATTTTATCCAGTATACTCCAGAATTTCAGTTACGTTTTTTATATAGATATAACTATCAACGAACAAAACAAAAGAATCTAAAAATTATTCAAATATAGTTTGATATTCTACAAACTACAATTCAGCAGTACAGTATTCTACCAGAAAATATCTACAATTTTGACAAAACAGATTTCGCGATAGATTTTACCACATCCGCGGGTATTATTATTTGTGTAGAATACTACAGACAGAGATCGGTTTTACAATCAGAAAATCGCAAATAAATAACTGTAATTGAATCAATTAGTATATCTGAATAAATATTTCCGCCGATAATTATTTTCAAAAACAAACTATACAATCAGATTTGGTTTAACAATCTTTCAGATAATTGGTATTTTGAAATTAGTCGAAATAGATAGATAACAGATAAAATTAGTTTTCGATAATCTCAAAAACTATTTATTTCAGCAATAAATAGCTGTACAAAAAACTGATATTGTCTATTAATTTTTGATAGATACAGCAGTTATTTAATATTTTAATTCGACCAAATCTGTACAGAAAACAATATAATTTCTATCTGTATATCAGTATATAATTTGTATCTTCTACAGCTGTTTAATATTAGTTGTTTTGCGGTTTCAAAATATTTATACAGAAATTTGGTTGATCAGAAAATACAATTTGGTATTAGTTATATCGACAAATTTAATTTTTTTACAGTATATCCAGAAATTCGTATTAATACTTTTCAAATATTTATAATTAAAAATAGATTTGTAGCAGCTGATCTAATACTATTCGATACAGAACAGATATTTTCAAAATTCAATATCCGATTTCAGATATCTATATCCTCAGAAAACCGTCCAAACAGCCGGTCTAGTATTTTTATCCCAAAAATATCTACGACTGTCGCCGAATTGCTGAAACAAATATTTTCAATTAAAGTATTCTTAAAACAATATTCAAATAGTTCTCCATTACTTTTACAGACCGCGTTAAACCAGTTTATTAAAGACTGTCAGTTCGCTATACAGAACAGTATATTACTTGAGCAAGAAAACAGAGAACTATATACTGCTAATACAGTACAGAAGCAAAAATGTATACGTATTAATAGATATATAGTCTTAAAGCTGGTATCTCAGTACAGAAAGCTCAGAAGGATTTACAAACCCATAAGACTAGTTTACAGTCTATAGCACTATCTCCAGCAGTACCCGAGCAGTCTATTCAGCAAATACTAGCACCAGCGCGACGGCGTCAATTTACCTGTTCTTTATATAATCAGGTAGGGTATAGGACAAATCAATGTAATCAGAGATAATTTAGTGAAAATAAAGGCGTTTTGGTTAAAAAGGATAGTTTAAAACTATAGAGGGCGGGTGGGTGCGTCACTCGCTTCTATGTGTCACTCGCTTACCGGTTACGTTATCAATATTTGCTTTGTGAATTTTTAGATTCTAATATTCCGGATACAATTGATATAGAATTTTAGCGGTAGCAGACTTTTAGACCATCACTAGATATTTATATTTAATATATAGTTCTTCCTTTTTCGTCTCGGTATTTTTCAAGACCAGATTTGGATATTGAATTACCAGGGATTCTCAGTGGATTGGCCCATCTTTATATCAGTGTGAGCGTCACAGATTTTGGACTCAGAGAAAAACCGAGAAAAACAAAATAATCGACTGAACATTAATTGTATAACCACGGCAATTTATCCAAAAAGACCCAAACCACCAGTAGAAACTATCTGTATTAGTTTCGTGGCTACTACAGTGAGAATTGTCTAGAACCTCAACAAAGAAGAAAGATCTGGGAGATGGGAATAAACTTGAAATTTAGAGACAAGATCTAGTCCGGTACAAGGGGATAGTGTCTGTACTGTACGTTGTCAAAATGGAAATTGCAGCGGTGAATGTTAGATGAGACGTTCATAGTTAATTTGTTTTAGCACTTTGATGAATATTTCAAGAATGATTCCGATTTGGCAACATCTTTCCTGATCTTCATCGAACTCTTTTCACATATACCTCTAATGGCAAGAAAGTTCCGTGAGATGGTAACGTGGATAGATGAGCTCCTTTTCAAAAGGAATGAGGCCTACTGAAGAGTAAATCAAGTCGTTCTATCGAGTAATCCTGAGGGCATTCCACTCCATTCTTCGATGGCAATGCTCTTATTATCGCAAAGTATACCATCTCGATCCCCGCAACAAAGTCAATGATATCGTTAGTGCCTCAGGCCTTCACTCGATCCACTCGGGATTTGCCATCGCTCGCATCCCACCACCACCTCGCGAATAATTATTGACCTCGATGACCGGGTGCGGGCACCTCTCCAAGACATTATTTACCTTATTTGAAAGGCACGATGAGCTGGAGCTATTCTCCACCCGACCCTACAAGACCCTCCACGCATGAGGAATTTCATAGCGCAAGTCAAGGTGAGTGGCGCATGGGATATGACTGCGATTCGATCAATGACGGAGACTCATCGGGACACCAGGACTAAATTCAACTGGGGATGCAGTATCTTCTAACGAAGATCTTTCCAAGTACAACCCTTCGGTCACTCAGAATGTGGATGTATCGGATTTGACGAAGGGGTCGGTTCCTGACCCTATGTTCCAGTCTATCTCCGTGCCAGACTGGTTTGTTTTCGCACCAGAAGAGCCTAGCGACTCTTTGCCCGTGTCAAATTCACTGGACCATGATTTACACTTTTATAGACCCTCTGAACTGCCAACGAGGCTACCAAATTCTCACGGCATCTCCCTGGAAGAGACAACCAGAGCAACGGATGCCTCCGGACTCCCCGTTGTTGCGTCTATAGCACAAAATATGCAGGACCAGGGGCAAATCATAAACCCTACTGCCGCTCTTCCCCGCAGGAGGAGTCGCTACAATATTCGGAAGTTTGGACAGAAGACAGACGCGAGACCGATTCCAATCAGCGCACAGCCTCCTGATCCCCTGGAGCGATGGCATGAATCTCCTCCTGAAGACGAACCAGCGTCCATGTCTGCTATTATGAAAGCCGTCCAATCCTCCGAGGACTTCAATCCAAATGATTTTCGGGGACTGCCAGCCAGAAACCGTGCTTCTTTTAGAAACTATCGACGACCGGTTTCCGCGGCTAGTTCCAATAGTGGTAATAGCGGAAATAGCGCAACGTCTCGACACTCTTCTGGCTCACGGCAATCTGTATCGGGAGTACAGGATCATCTAGGTGTCCAATCATATGATGGTTCCGAACGTGTCAGAAAAAATGGGACATCCCGAAAATCAAACGCCCCTTCTCATCATCGGAGTTTCTACTGCACATTTTGCTGTGACACATTTAAAACGAAGCATGATTGGTCGCGACATGAGAAAAGCTTGCATCTGAACCTAGGAGGATGGATGTGTGCCCCTAATGGAGGCGCGCCCATCTCCGAAACGACCGGAAGGAGGCATTGCGCCTTCTGCTCTTGTTTAGACCCATCTGCCGGGCATCTTGCACAGCATAATTTCACGCAATGCTCTCGCACGTTTCGGCGTAAGGATCACCTCGTGCAGCATCTCCGACTTGTCCATCGACTTAACGTATTGCCTCTCATCGATACATGGAAAACGCCCGAGCTAGTCGTCACTTCTCGCTGTGGCTTTTGCGACTGTCGACTACATAGCTGGGACGAAAGAGTCGAACATCTAGCTGTACATTTTCGTCAAGGTTTCACAATGGATAAGTGGCGAGGTGAACACGATTTCCCACCCTTCATAGCTGGAAAAGTCACCAACTCTCTCCCTCCGTATCTTATTGGGACAGAATCCAAAACTGTGGTACCATTTTCGGCAACGAACTCTAACGTCAGAGATCATTTCACTCAAATTTCGCGACGTGCGCAAGGCTTCGAAAATGAAGAAGAGAACCGATTGACTTCTTCATTCCGACAGCTAGAAACAACAGAGGAACGACCACTAGGTACATTCACTCAGATTTTGACTCAGCACCTCGGTCGTTATGCACGACAAATGATGAGTTGCGGTATTGTCCCGACAGATGAAATGTTTCAAGATCAGGCCAGGCGCCTTTTATATGACTCTGGAGATTCTTGGAATCAAACGATCGCAGATAACCCGGAGTGGATTGCTTCTTTCAGGGAGCAGCATAGTGCTTCGTTAGAAGGCTCAGATAGCCCCGAAGCCGCGGATACTGGAAGTAGGATAGGGTTTCTTCCTACGGAGATATGATTGGGAATCGGCGACGAACGGCTCGGTCAATTTGGATTGATTTCTATTTACATAGAGTAAAAATCTTTCACCATTTTTACTCCTCGGCAACCTCATCTGCCCAGATATTATCCTCGCCACCGAACATAATATCTTTCATCCATTTGCGGAGTATCTCCACATGTGGCACCTTATCCTGGGCAATTGCTATCTCGGTGTTGTCATTTTGGACGTGGACGACTGGCTGCATGAAACAGGCTGTACCGACAACAAAAGCTCCAACCAGACTTCCCCTTTGGGTTGCTTCGACAAGGTCGGATACGGTGAATCTTCTTTCAATAACCTCCAATGGCTCGCAGCCAGAAATAGCAACTATGGATTCTCCGAGTCTTTCCCTTGCCAGGTCCAAAACACTCTGACGTGTCACTCCGGCAAGAATAAGATGATCGCTTAACGGGGCCGTGACAAGCTGTAGTTTCCCTTGAGGGCATCGCCAAACGACGAAAAAGTTCGCTGAGCCTGCCTCCGTTATGTATCCCTCAGGACCAAATAGCCACAAAACCTGGTCACAACCATGCCTTTTGGCCTCACCGTGTACCAGCAATGAAGGAGCGTAATTGCCGCTCACTTTAGCAGACCCAGTTCCACCAGGCCATGACCGAACAGCTTCCTCGCCACTACACAATAAACGGAGGCCCTTGGATGGCCCAGTAGGAGCTGGCCAGTACGACACGAGTATAACCAACAATGCCTCGTGAGGAACTTGGAATCCCAGGCTTGAGTCGGATCCAATCAGAGTCGGGCGGATATACAAAGACTCGCCATGGCGGGATTTCGGAAGCCACTTAGGCCCATCGACTTCACAAAGTTTCTTGATAAGTTTTAATAGTTCCTTAGGATCAAATTCAGGAAGACATATACGCCTGGCTGAAGCGAGCATGCGTGCGCAGTTATACTCTGGCCGGAAGAGGCGGAGCTTGCCATCAAAACCTCGATACACTTTCATTCCTTCGAAACACGAAGTGGAATAATGCAGAACGCTGGCTGTGGGTAAAAACGAGATCGGTGCGAAAGGGACCATTTCTGGATCAGCCCAGCCCTTTTCAGATGTCCAGCGGCCGACAATCATATGATCTGTGCATACTTTATGTGCAAGGAGATCCTTTGAATCAGGCGGAGGGACATCTTTGGGACTTGTTGTAAGTTTCAATTTGAGGCGAGATGCGTCGAGGGGGCTGCTTGTAGACCATGCATTTGCAGTGACCATTCGTTCGAATGCTGGGGGGAGGAAGTCATTGGCGTCTTGGAAATTTCTACCCATTTTGATCAAAATTCAGTAAAGGAAGACCAGATGAGACAAAATGAAATCATGACAAGATTATGGAAGTACCCCAAATTTCCTGGCATTTATATTCAGGGCCAGGCTTGCTATACTATAGTCTCTAGTACACAATCAATCTTGTGAGGGGATAGGGCGCAGAAACTATAAGCTCCCGAGCTGTCTGTAGGGCTCGTTTTTACTCTCAAAAGTTTGGTTAGCCTTGACTGAATTGCGGAGCATATACTTGATTGGTTTCTGCTTATGATCCTGGCTTACCATTGCCACTGAGTGACTGTCGTGTGGATTCGAATAGAGGCGGATACCTGATTACAATCAAGGCCAAAGCCCACTCCGATTCCCCAACGTTAGTTGGGATGGTCAGGCTTTTGTCTCGACCCACAGGGCGTGGTGGCAACTTACGCCTTTGCGCCCTTGCGCGCTCACGCCCTCGCGCCTTCGTCGAGTTGATAGGATTTTAAATCTCAATTTGGAAGACCGGCAATTGTGCCTCCGAGCGCAAAAAAACAATGAAGTTGCTTGCTGATGACTTATCATCCCCACCATGTAACAATGCATAACTACCAGATCATATCTTGCACGCAGCCGCTATATTCAATCTACGGACTAAATCAAAGAATCGCGTCGCTTGACCATACGATTCCTGATTCCTTCAATCTCAACTCATATCATGTCTCCTGCTGCTTCAACAATTGCAGAATTACTGCCTCGCGTGCATGTAATTGGCCTTGGTAGCATAGGTACATTTGCTGCACATTGTATTTCTTAAATTCCTTCTGGTCCGGCCGTGACTCTTCACCTACACCGAAAATCGCTACTGCAGGAGTATCACTCAGCAGGCAGTCGGATAAAATTTGAGTCAAGAGATGGAATGAAGACGGCCTTACAGGGATATGAAATCGAGACCCTCTACGATGACCAGTGGCATAGCAGCCAACCCCCGAATGAAGATTCCTGGAAAGTGAATCGTGAACCAATCAGTAATCTTGTTGTTTGCGTGAAAGCAATTCAGACTGTTTCAGCCATTCGGTCTCTTGCCAATCGCTTAAATCGGGAATCGAATATCCTTTTCCTCCAGAACGGTGCTGGTATGATCGAAGCTATCAACGATCAGTTATTCCCCGATCCACAATCCCGGCCGAACTATGTCATCGGTGTCATTTCTCACGGCGTGACATTGAATAAATCCTTTGATATCACACATAATGGATTCTCTGCAACCTCAATAGGACCCGTTCCGAGGGCTATGGTTGGTGATGACGTCGACATTGCAACCGTTTTGAAGACACAGTCAAGCTATCTTCTCAGCAACCTCTCGAAATCGAGCACTTTGAATGCCAGTGCATATTGCTATACTGATATCTTACAAATTCAACTTGAAAAGCTCGCAGTAAATGCATTTTGCAATCCAATCTGTGCTCTGAATGATGCACAAAACGACTTCCTGTTCACCGTGCCGGAATTGAGAAAATCGATACTGAAAGAAATTTCTCAGGTTGTTCTATCACTTCCGGAACTGAAAGGAGTTGCAGGTCTGGAAAAAAGATTCTCAACGGAAACCTTGGAGGATACGGTCAACATGATTATCACCAAAACTGCTAAGACAACCTGCTCCATGGTATGGGGTTTGAGAGCTGGCAGGGAAACTGAGATCAATTTCATCAATGGCTCTTGGAGCCGGATGGGTCGAAAAGTTGGGGTCAAAACACCAATGAATGATCAGTTAGTAGCGCAAATCTTGGAAAGATGCCCAGGCAGTTCACCGTGAGAGATCAGCAATCATTTGCACCAAAATTTTACTACGGGAGCCTCAATGCATACATTATATGCTAAATTTCCTATCTTTCATTATGACAATTTGTGTTGCCCGAGATCAGATAACCCCCTGCTTGAAAAAGATTAGAAAATAAGCTACTATAATAGAAAACTCGCACATCCAGCATTGGTACTTTGCGCTGAATTCGTTTGCTCCGGCATACTGAGATTTGAGAGTAACCGGGCTTTGGTCGGCATCTTGGGTGGGGACTGAGAGCCAGACGGGTTGAATTTTAAGTGGACCGACTGGTTAGCCTTTTCTTTAAATTCCATCACGCCCTTTTACGCCCTGCAGCAGTGCCCCACTACACTCTGGGCATGGTAAAATTTTACATACCTCGGGTCGAATAAAATAAAGAAAAAAAAACTTTCAAATTTGGAGAAATATATCATAATAGTTTGAATGCTGCAAATCCGGTCTGCCCCGCCGTCGTTTCTGACACGAAATTTGATTATCCTGTTCTCCAAGTTGGGGTATCAGACAGTCGCTGCTGAGAAACGAACCTTCTTGGGAACCGTCACCAAAGAGAAAACATTTGTCCCGATAAAAAGCGTCTGACTCTCTAGTGTCATATTTGAATAGGGGGTTTATCCCCCAGAGATGACTTGAGATAAAAAGCACCGCTATTATGCAGCCAATGTGATCGCTTCATCGAGAAAGTATGCAGAGTGAAGTCTAGTTAATCTCCAACAAATTTAATTTCTAAAATTTCAGAACATTTATTTCACTAAAACATACTTGGGCTGCAAAATACAAAGAGAGAATCCATCACAGCTTTTGTCGATTTGGCAAGTCTCCCATATGAGATTTCCATTGTCCGTCAATATTTGTGCGCTCCTCATGGGAAACAGAGCTCCAGGCGTTTTGGAAGGCGAGCCTGCGCGATGCCCACGATGAAATTTCCGAGTCTATGAAATCGGCACTTGCTTGGGCACTCTCTTCGACAAGCTCCATTGGAACCAAATGGCCACAAGGAAGCACGACTTCCTTGACGCGACCACGCAATACGCCACCGCTTCCTCCAACTCCGCTACCAGTGAGATGAAGTTTTTGCTGACGGGAATCGAGAGAAGAAAGATCAGAATCCCTCCCGAAGAGATAAATAACCGGGGGCTGTAGTTCTGGCAACCGACTGAAGATTCTTGGGGGCTCTGGGCGGTAGAATGGGAAGTTATCAATATCATCTGGATTCATCTCCTCCTCTGGTGATCCACGAGCGAGACCAGATCTTTCATCTATGTATGAAGATCGTAAGAAGGTAAATAGTTCCTGCGATTTGGGTGTTGTCAAGGTCACAGCAGGTGGCTGGGACTCAGTTTCCTTGGTGGTGGAATAGAGCTTTGTTGGAAGATCACGAAGTCCATATACAATCCATCTATCAAGTACTCTGTGATCCCAGGATTGATAGAATTTGCTAGATTTAAACTTCTCTGCCGCATCGGCGCGTGAAGGCCAATAATCGCGTCTGTATGTAGATGGTAAGGCATACTTTCGACTCGGATTTTCTCTTTGAATAACCGGATCTATCAAAACGAGACCTTGAAATAAGGAAGGATGTAGCAGAGAAAGATGTGCCCTTATTTAAGTCAGATCTCTGGCCTGTTCAAAATATGGAGCAACTTACAGCTGCATACCACCCATGCTGTGACCTATTCCGATAATAGGCTGGGTGATCTGGTCCTGGAACTGGTTCAACATGAACAACAAGTCCCGTCCATGATCAAACCAGCTAGCTATTTCCCAAAAAAAGTTAGTCGGGGCTTTTAAGATAAGCTTGAAAACTGACGATCGTCTCCGAGAATATCTTCGTTCAAAATACCACTTTGACCCTGTTGAACAACATCTGCGATCCAAATCGCCCGAATACTTCGCTTGCGAGCTCTCAGTTGTTCATAAATATCGTCCCAAAGGGGCTCGTATAGCTCCTAGGATCTTATTAGTTTCGATTCATGCGCACAAGCAAGACGCATCTAACCTTAGGAAATCCATTCGCGTGTGCCCCTATAATAGTGACATCTTCATCACTTGGCCACGAATTATCATGTGGAATATACTGTTTGACGGCAAGCCGAAGGTCGCGCTCGTGCCCAACCTTAACGGCCCCTGGTCGGTCGCGAATATTTTGAGCGCGGACTTCGTGGTTAATGACACGAAAATGAGACATCCTCCGTACAAGCTGCGCTAATCGATTGATCTTTGACTGCTCAATCTGGCGTAATAAACCCGACATGTTGAAATAGGCGAGATCCAAACTGGATTGTGGAAGACAAATATGCTATCTCGCTAAATGGCCGAGCTATGCCGAGGTCAACGGGCGATAGCCAGGGCGTTCACCTATTTGCTACTATCCTCTGAGCAGGGCAGGTTCTAGTCTCTATGTGAAAGCAATGACCCCAAACTCTGTGGGGTTTAGTAAAATGATAGGTCTTGTGAAACGGACTTAACATCTCGATCTCCCCGAATTGGGGTTTGGGGAAGTTGGAGAAAGGCCGAATATTCGGTATGCGAACTATCGGAAACCTCTACATTACAGCCTGAATGGTGTACGGTGCGTAGAATGGGACTGAATTTGTTCTAGTGTTGATTAGTCGAGCTAACACCGGATCTCTGGCCGATAGTAGTCTTATCTGCGCTTTGGTATGGGAAGTCTATTTGCCAAGCTTCGGCTATAACTTCGTAACTTCCCGCGGCCGGCTTCTGCAAGTTTCTTAGGAGCTATTAAAATACTGGTACTGTATACTAGTGCGTAGTTAAAAATCGTTTCTGGGAGTATTTTTTCTCTATTTTGAAGATTATTGGTGACGAAAGGCGATCATCCTTTCCTCGGAGCTTCGACGAACTGGTAGGATAGCCTCCGTGCCGGTAATTTATATACATTGTGATAACAAAAAAATTTACAACCTTGTAACACAGAAATTTAAGGCCAGGCGCTCAGAATAAACTTCATTGACCATCTATATGTTCTATATGCTCTTCCTCGGAGAAGATGCTCCAAGTGGGTCAGTATGCTCACTTTATGTTTGTACAGTAGGCTTTGGATAACCAGGCCATCACAAGTATGAGATATAAGTCCGGATTCCAAATTTGCAAAGAGATTATAGCGATGTTATGATCATAATGCATACTTATGCGTCCCTTGGCGTGAGTCAACATGGCGCCTGCAAAGGTACAGACAGGGCATCGAAGTTTGACCTTGAAGTGGAGAAAGGAAAGCAGTTTGGGAAGTTTTACTCTCTTGAGGGAATCAAGGCATTAAGGAAGAGAGAGAAGAGAAGCTTGATGAAATTGATATAATATCAATTAGTGATACAGAGGAGGATGATGAGGACGAGCCTTTGGACTTGATAGATATTCAAGATGAGACCGTTGAGAAGGGGCTAGGCACTTTTGACTCTGACCTTCCAGAGTGTAGTACACAGGTCCGAACGTCAGGGAGAAAACGCAAGACAAGAGAAGATGAGAACTATGAGAATTGATAGAGATTCATTTAATTGCTAATCCTTTTTAAATGAATCTACTTGAAATCTAGTAGGACTGTCAGCTAAGGTGTAAGGGAATTTCAGCGAAAAAACGCCAAAAGATGTATAACTTATGCAGTTACGAGATCTATTGCTATGACATCATAAAAATCCCAAATTTCCCAGTCCGGGAGCCCAGGCTGGGAAATTGGGATCAATTTTATATCCTGGAACCAGCACTGGGATGAAGGGATAGTCCCATTTCCCGGACCAGGTCTGGTCCGGGTCCGGTCCGGGATTTTCTGGTTCCCGCGGAAGCCTATTTGCACCGGGTAACACTACAAAAGTAGTGATTTGGCCAATTTTATCCAATTGAATAGTATTTGATATCTTACTATGTAGATAAAGAACATATGCCTACGATATTCTTCCAGCAATACGCCGTGAGTCATTTGACACAACGAGTGAATGTATGAATCCGGCTGATCGTGGTTTCTATGAAATGTTGCTTAAGTTCTAAGCTGAAGGGCAGTGATAATAATTCCAGGGTATGTGGCTGAGACCTCTGGTCACCTTTGCGTCAAGGGTATTCCAAAGGTTGTCTACATGCTGAACGCACGGCCGATCTGCAGCGGCAACGTGACTTTCACACCCAGGGCTGTGGCTGCATTGAATACCCAGTCTGGCTCCCGCAGGAATTGTCGACCCATTAAGATAGCATCGGCCATAGGCTGCGGTCCTGAAAGCATAGATTCCACCAATATCTTTTCATTTTCCGCGCCCTGCACAATATCGCGGGCTCTTTCGGGCTTTGTGATTAAGCCCACGGCTCCAACCAGTGTCTTCTGTCCTTCGACTCGAATTTCCCGTCGAATTTCCCCCGCAAGGTCAACTTGGTAGTTGTTGTGCATCTCAATATTTTGGTACTGGCTGTTCCCACCGGAGCTTACATCGAGGAAGTCAATACCGAGGGACGGAAGTAATTTCGCAAGTTTGACTGAGGATGGAAGATCCCATGATTCCGATTGGACATGCTCAAGCCACTCTGTTGCACTGATTCGAAGGAATAGTGGCATTCCTGCGGGGATAACAGACCGAACACTGGACGCAATCTCTTGAATAATTCTGGTTCGGTTCTCAAAAGAACCTCCAAATCTATCCTTACGCTGATTGGTAACGGGGCTGAGAAATTCACCAATCAGGTACCCATGTGCGCCATGGATCTCAATTATATCAACTCCAGCTTTAACTGCCAGCGCAGCGCTTTTCGCAAAAGCCTTTATCAAATCCTCGACCTCAGAAGTGCTCAGCTCGCGGGGTGGCCAGAAGCCATCACCCTCAGTCCATATCTGTTCATCGCCACCAGATGGCCCAACAACATTACTAGGCCATCCTCCCGCACTTTCGTCGGCTCTCAAACTTCGCTTTCCTTGTTGTTTTGCCACCCAAGGTGCCATAGTACTGGCCTTTCGTCCGGCATGGGCTAGCTGGATAGCGATCTTTGCACCCTGGCTATGGACAAAATCGACAAGACGTTGAAGTCCTTTGAACTGCTCTGAATGAACACCATCCTGCCAAAGACCCGAGTCATTGGGTGAGATACGTCCGTTCTCTTGAACGGCTGTCGCCTCGATTATGATCAATCCCACGCCTTTAAGGGCAAGATGACCAAGGTGAGCCAGATGATAATCTGTGAGAGCTCCAATGAAAGGGGACAACGGGTTGGATTCTGCCGAATACATGCACATCGGCGCAACCATAATTCTGTTTTTGAGAGTAACATCCCGAATTTGTAAGGGTCTGAAGATTGTCGGTATATGTGAATTATCTTCGTCAAGTGCAACACCGGCCTTGTTGCTGGGAGTGAAGTATGGTGTACCGGAAAATTGCACCACAGACGGAGGGCCACCGTCTGCGCCAATAATGTTGGGCATTTTGGTATCAGAACAAAAGAGCGTGATCTTCTCGTCCACTTCTTCAGAAAGTGGAAGGAGGTGAGAATTCTCCGGGAAAACTCTTGTTAAATATTTATTAGAACAGCCCCTTCCCCACCCGCATGATGACAGATCGTAGTATGGACAGTTAGTTCCGAAGAATGGGGCATTGAAGAGCATAGTTGGACTGTGTGGATCCGTGCAAAATCCGATTCCTGAATGACAGCAGTAGCCATATTATCTATTTCCCCGATGCGCCCTACCAAGCACATGAGATGTGGGTCTCGGGTTGTCGTGAATTAGTACATAGTCACTTCCCGTGCGTGCAGCTCGAAGGTAAAAGAGCCTCTCCACTGTCTTGGTAAAGCAATCCCCTCGTTCTGATTGATTTGTCTCCTTTGAAAGAGAATGTGGATTGTGTTACATCCTGTGGTGCTGTAACTTTGAAGTTTAATATTCTTGTGGTCATACTTATTTTTTCTCCTCTTCAACGATCAGCCACGCAGGAAAAGAAAACTGCCTTTGGGGAAATGGAACCGATCTCTCCCGTGAGCATCTGCTTACAAGAGTTTCTACGTGAACTTTTGCTGCATTTTTCTCGTTTCTTTGGCTCCGAATTTTTCTATAACATAACTCACATCACCTCTCGCGATCTACCCTTAGTTTCACTGTGCTGCGGTTTCCTCAGCTTTGTATTATCTGGGTATATTGGTGCCAGTGGGACAAACCCCTGTTACGGGTATATTGCAGTAAATCGGGGTTATGGGGTATCTTGCAGGATATAGACTTAGTCAGTGCACGTCTTCGAAAGAAATCGAGATCACGATACGATCGAAGAACTGAATCTGTGGCCTCAAAACTATCGCCATATATTGAAGGTTGGAAACCAAAAACCAGATCAGTCCCAGCGAGACCAGACTGAACAAAGAGTTCCAAAAATTCGGTGGCCAACAAATCAGCTTCTACAGCAAAGACGTCACGTCTGTTATTTGGCATCGAGTTTCAAATAATAGAGTTTAGATAAAGGAAGAAAGAAAAGTGAAACCCATCGTTGGTGAGATCTTTATCGAACTAGGGAAGCAGAGCTGGATTCAAAAATCACGTAAGAGCAGGTACCTAGCAGGCTCGCTTAGCAAAGACTAGAATTTCATATAGCAGCTGGAACCGAACGATAATATAGGATTTGATATAGGGGCTGAAGCTGAGACGGAGTCATGGGTTCAATAGCCCTGTCGCTCTTGTATGAAGTTCGGCACGATTGGAAGCTCCATTAATACGGTTGGCGCATGGTGATTAAATATGTCAAACTGAATGGTGATATTCTACTAATAAGGACAGGGCTTTCCATCAAGTACCCATTCTCTCTCTGCCTTCGTATGATACACATAATATACTCGGAACAGTGGCGTTGTAACACTAGGAATGACTCCTCGGATCTGACAATGCTTCAACAGCGAGATCCAGCAAAAGACTCACATCAATCCATCACAATGGAATACTTTAGTACTGGCATATATATGTATCCTTCAAACGGACATTATTTGTCAGAGCTTTCAAGACTGAAAGTAAGGTAAATATTGAGAGATAACAAAGGATGCTCATGTTTCTGAAGGTCAGACCTCGACCTACTCTCCATCGGAGCAATTAGTAGAGACGTGTAGGTTTTTTTAGAAATAAAAAGATCAAGAGCACTCTTATAATCCGTGAAAATAACACCAGAGCAAAAGCACTCGATACTCGTATCATCTGCTCCAGTGTGAAATTTAAGACGACGATCCAAAAAAGGCCCGAGCGTCTGGCAATGCCAGATTTTGTGAATGAGCATTGCCTCTTATCTTGGGATCTGCAAAGATCGCATCGGGGTTTGCTCGAACCTTACTTGAAACTAAATTGTAACCTGCCCGCCCTAGATGCCCGCCCAAGAGGCCCGCCCAAGAGGCCCGCCCTTTGACGCGGACAACCTTATTCTGCGCCCTTTTGCAATGTCACTTTCGCCCACCCTGAAGGGCTTTGAACTATATTTCGAAAACGCTAACTATACGGCCCAGAATGTCGGATCGGATCGGATCATCTCCCTCCGGACACAACTCGTTGGAAGCTGGTACCGAGAAAACCATCTCGATATTTCATGATGCTTTTGAAGAAATTATACATTCTCAGATAGCATTGGCAGTCGAATGGGGCAGAAAGATGAGGGTAAACAACACCCCAACTAGGGCTAACTGCTAGCACTCTCTCAAATAGACTGGAACTCGTGTAGTTGATCTCTGTATAATGCTAAGGATGCTATCTAAAATGAATGTATATAACCCCCCCTTCCAAATTAGGCCAATTCCCTTATATAATTCTTCCACTGGCAAGCAGGCCGATACTCCCCACTACACCAGGTAACGTAATCCAAGGCCTACCCGCGCACCCCAAAACACCATAGTAAATGCAATAAATTACAACATCATATCTCAGCAACCATAGACTAGTTTGACTTCAGAATTCGTCTCAGAATTTTTCTAAACATCAAAAGCAACATATTTTCTTGTCAATCATTTCAATTATCGTTTTCTCATGATCACACTGATTTACACTAAGTTACAAAGTAATCTCGACCGTGTGCGCGGGTAGGCTGTGGATTAGTTATATTGGTTAAATTGAGCTGAGTTGGTCAGGTCACCATTGGTCAGGTTACCTAAGTCGTAATGCGGCAAACATTGCCACCTCTGCTGCCGCATACTGTCCGACCAAAGCTGGGCTAGCGTGGGCTGATTATCTATGTTGACAAAATAGAGAATGGAATAAATCAGGCAAGGTCAATCATCTGGATAGAACTTTTGATTGATTGAAGAAACAAAGTAACTGGAGGCGAAGCTTCAAATCCCGTTTAGGTCGCTTCAATGGCCAGATTATAACAACCGCAATGCCAGAGACTGATTTACTAAACAAAACACAGAACGGCTGTTCACTCCTTAAGGACCCCGCCCAGGCACTTCATATACGGGTGTAATATGATAAAAAAAAGAAACCTCTTTTTGGCAATGGTCGAATAGAAAAGGTTGGCCGCCGTCTGGGGGTTACCAGACAAACTACATAGAGGACCACACCTGGGGATCAAACTTTATCGTTTATATTGCCCATGCTGTCCAACTAGTCACAAAATATGGCGCTGGCCAGACTACGCATATCGAAGCCGAATATCAAAATAATTCGTCTTAACTTGCCACCACACAGCAATTGGGGCAAAATCCTTTTTGGAGGAGCGAGGAGAGAGTGACTCTCAAGAACTTTGATTTTGTATAAACATTTTTTACCTTGACGTCATCAACATGGACATGAGTTACAGATGGCTGAATATAAAGAGGCAGCTGTTAAGCTTCGCTTAGATCTCCTCTCCTCCAGATATTTAAATTCGCATTCTGCAGATCTTACAGGCAAAATTTGGTGAATTGTACAGAATTTGTCCCTTCAAGTTGATTGCGGGATTGGTATCTTTCAACAATATCACGTTCGCGCCCACTGAATTGCCCGTAAGCTTCGTTGTCTCATTATTTTGAGCGCGAATTGTGAATTTTGAATTGACTGTCAAGGACTAATTGCACAAAAAGGTCACTGTAACGCTACCTATCTCTAGGATGTTTCGTAAGAAGTTTTCGAAACCGCCAGTCAAGGTAGCATGCCATTCCTGGTAGGTCTCTATGTATTCATATCTCTCAACCCATGCATGTTTGACTGGGAAAAAGCCGCCAGTCCAAGATCCGATGTGATGGACAGAACCCGTGCATGACTGTATGTATACCTTTCCCCCCTTCATCTCTTTAATTTTCTTTTACCATTCCATCCCTGCGAAATTCAATTCTTCTTTAATGACTAATGCGTTTCTGAGCGAATAGTGTATCACAAAGTGCAACGAGTGCTCGTACTCACCCAGCAAACGGGGAGGACCCCGCAAGAAAAGGCTACAAAATGGCGCGTCTACCAGCATCCGTCCATCGCAAACCGATGCAGAGCATCTAGATCCCCTTTCCGTTCCTCATTGTGATGAAGGTATACATGAAACCTTTTAATAATGCATGATCCAGTAGATCTAACTTTGCCAGCGACGGTGATGTTTGAAAGCATCCAGCTATTATCTCGATCTTGCGCGGGTTTACGAGGCCTAGACCCCCCCAAGAATATAATCTGCTCCCCTGAGAATTCAATTAGCGTTGAAAGCGAAAAGTGCGAGGTGCCGCTAAACGCAATTCTTACACCGCCATATGACAACACACAATGCCTGGTAAGAACCTATGGGAACGAATCAGATATGTAAGAGATGATTTACTTCGGCATTTTCACCATCTTACAAAAAGTAGTTTGAACGCATATTATGGCTTTATCCATGACTATTTCCCTATCCTGCCACCAAGGGTATCCCAACCCGCAGTCGATCAGCTCTTAACCATCCCCGGGTTATGCACTGTATTTCAACCTGATATTCCACTCATGCTCTATCACCCTGTATCACCTTTGAGCCTTGCAGTATCTGCAATCTTAGCGTTGATACCACATCCTGATGACCATGAACCCCTTTCTGAAGAGTCAATTCTTCGGCGCAGAGCAAATGCGTCAAGATTTGCTGCTCTTGCAAGCGCCAGAGTTGAGTCTGATTGTGATTTTGAAGCCTCATCTAATCCTGCGAAAGCGTTGTCCAGCCAACCTCTCAAGATAACTAGGAGAAGGTTTCATGATCATACACCGGTGGACCTCGAAAGCCTGCTTGCCCTTCTAGTGCTCTCAGTCTATGAGTATGCGCAACGGGGAAGCTTGCTCAAGATGAAAACGCGAGCTAGTCAAGCTTTGGCCATCGCAATGGAAAAATCCCTTCACCGCTACGTGGTTGATGATGAAGACGCGGAATCTAAGCGACAAGCGTGGTGGACGACGGTTCGAATGCCCCATTTAGTCTATGTTCAATTGGTTGCATTTCTAACCAACTGTGTCAGTACTACTGCTTCACCCAAAGTTCAATTGTTGGCACGGCAGTAAGCCTTAACCCTAAATTCAAGCTGACGAGCATAAAATAGCGTAGGGAGGTGACCCCGGTCTCACAGTCCAGCAGAACCCCGTGGAAAGCTGACCACAATTCTTTGCACATCTTGTGCAGAAGATCTCAATAATCTATACAAAGTGGTTCGCCATGATAGACCACCTCACCTAGACATCAATATCTGGTCCTGTGCAGCCGTAGACGGGACCGTGATGTTTTTATGTGTCTGCTGTGATTACCCACACCCAACGCCCCAGCATCTCCAAAGCGATATCAATCATGCATTGCCCTAGTATGTGGCAGTTTTCAGTCGCAGGAGCCACCTAGTGCAGCGTCCCCGAGTGATAGACCAGTTGAGAATTCATACCAGACATCACAAGGTGGCGAAAGGCATCTTCTTCCATACCTTGCCGCTGTATGGAGAACTGGTGTGATGTAAACCTTTTCACTCGTTACGCATTACAATTTCCCCGGATACAATGCAACTCGGGCGCAAAGCCTGAGGAACCTTAAATAACACCAGCTGACATCATAGAGCTGACAGCATCAACGACACTAGTCTTCAAACCAATATAATTCCACTTTCCATCCTCAGTTCCTTGAGCCAGAATATCCAAGCTGACTCTCATATCCCATCCTGTCGGGTGAACGCCCGGAGGTAGAATCTGGGAAGGGTTTCCTTCAGGCACCGTATTTGCCAGCGATGGGAAATTTTCACGGATTGTGTTGGCCACAAGTTGTGGGGAGATAAGACCCGATATCAGCAGAATACGTTGATTCGAAGCCGCTGGGTTGGTGAGAGCATCGACATGACTTCGAGCCACATCGCGAACATCAACCTAGGATGTAGATGAGTATTTGGTATTAGCGAATAAATCTGAGGGAGGCGGAATTCACGTACAAAGTGGTAGAAAGGGAAAGTGACGCCGTCGATTTGCTTGTGTGTCCCATCAATGAAGCTCGCGATAGCAAAGTGGTTCGTCTCGTTTATGGAACTCGGCCCGGAGATGGGATGGAGCATCGGCCCAGTGATAATGTCTGGGTTAATGACGCTCAAATCAAAATATGGGTTGCTGTTTTTCATGAACTCCCATGCCACGGCTTCGGCACGAGTCTTGGAGACGTTGTAGCCGAGAACGGGATCATTCCGCTGGATTGCTTGCTCGGCTGTGACCTGGAGTTGTGTTAAGAAATATTCCGTCTGGTGTACTTTCGGGCATAGTTACAGGGTTCCAATCTTTCTCTGTGTAGGGCCGTCCCTCTTTGGTCAGGTCTTCGAAAGAATTAAGAACAGAAACAGCACTGCCAAGCAGGATAAAGCGCTTCAAAGACGAGCCACCGTAGTGTTTAGCAGCTTTTAGAATCCCCATTGTTCTGAGCGTGTTAGTTATTGGTCAGCCCAAGATGGCTGGTACACTTACCCCATTTCGGCGGGCTCGATCATCTCTTTCCGGATATCAGAGACCTGGAATCGAAGTGGAGAGGCTGTGTGAATAACATAGTCGAAGGGCTTGGTAGTATCCTTGAATATTTTATCAAAAGGTCCCTCGGATGTGAAATCTGCGACTATCACAAACTCCACATGGCTCTTCCAGGATGGGTGTGTTTTGACGATATCTTCGCCCTTGGCCTGAGATCGCACTGTTGCCGTAATGGTATATCCTCGCTGTGAAGTTATTTAGTGCGTGTTGTATTTTTCACCTTACAGCAGTCCTATACAACCTACCTTTATCAAGATATCCAGTATATGGGAAGCGACAAACCCATTTGCACCCGTCAATAGGACGTGTTGGCCTGAACCTGACTGCGACATTCGAGAAGGAAGTTGAAGTTTATAAGAGTTGAAATTGTTTAGTGTGGAATTGTTCAATATGAAATGAGATTCAAGCAGGATCAGTTAGCCATAATTTAAATAGCTCACCCCTTCAAGAACTCGAAGTATCACTTCACGCAGTCTTGACGTCAGGAGGTCAGCCGAAGTAGCCACACATCAGAGTGACAAGACGTAAGGTTCCTAAAGTGAGACAGGAAATCCAGGCTGATCCCGTTGGATCTTGAGTTCAACGCGTCGAAGAAACTATAAAATGCCCACTGGCATCTCCCAATTTGAAGGTACCGGTTGTGTAGAGCTAGGTTAGGGTGTGTTCTCGGAGAAACCTATCAGATCCCGGAAAGCAGATCCCGATAAGGTTTACCGCGCATGGGATTCCGTATACCTCCGCCATACCGTGAGTTACACGACGGTGCGTAACAAGTGAATACTGGGTTTAAAGTTGGATACTGGTACCAAAAAATACCAATTAAAATTACGCTTCAGCTCTTTGTTGACGATGCGGCCGAGGAGGCACCATGGGCAAAGAGCCCTCAGTGGGTGATCTTCCTCTTCGATTCTCACAGATCGTAAGCTAATTCCAGTGCAGGTATCCACCACCAGGTGCAGCACAGTCAGATCTAGTTGACTACACTACCACCCAAAATGTCCCTGACGGCCGTATCGACACTTTGCCCCATGCCCAAGTAGGCAAAAAGCATGGCCTGGGTGAATTTGTCTCCGCATGCGAATCACGAGAAAAGCAAAAGCTTTCTCCGCCAGTAGAACTCTCGGCAACTGTGCAACGAGTGGTGCCCAAGAGTACCACTCATATACTGAACCATCAAAGAAAAACCAGCATTTCAGACATCGCCGTACGAACCGAGTTGAGAGGCCCAGAGATAATTAACGTCGTATCTTTGCTTGCACCTTCCATGGTAACACCTTCAAAGCCAAGTACGACTGGGTCCTTCACGAAAAGAAATCGATCCATGTAGAACTAAATCTTTAAAGCTGCACTCCAGGCGATGAAGTTTTTGTGTCTTCATCTGACCAAGGAGAATTGCGTCGATTGTGGCGAGTAAATCATCTGGCACAGCATTTTCACAAAGGCGCTGTGTGGCGCGGAAGGGATGGAGATCAAGGATTCTCGCCAGATATTGAGGCCCAAGTTCGAAATGCAGATCCATCCTGTTTGTATCTGTACGAGACCATCGATTTATAGTATGAGCGAAATATGCCAGAACTTGATTGACACCATCAGTTTTGTAGAGCCCCTTCGCAATCGACACAGTCTAAATCTCACATGTTTAAACTAGCGGAGCAATCTAGAACCGAGCTTAAGAAAAATTGGGTTGAGAAAATACAGTTCGGGTGTGAGATCCACGGCGTGCCTTGATTGCCACCGGGGTTTGGACGGGATCTGCCGAGAAATGAAGGCCACGACCGGGGGCGGTTTATCTTGACGTCGGAGACTTTTGACGTCTCCGCTGACATATTGCGGCACGGCGGCGCAACTGTTACTGTACTGTATCTGCTGTTGGCAATCAAGTCTCCGAATGCAGTGTGCCTTGCTCCCCCCATGGTTTCATTTAAAGAAGTTATCGGGAATTAAATTGTGTTCCTGTTTCCACAGCAAACAGCACCGATGATATGTCGTCGTATGTCTCACGGATTCCCAATACCTCATATATTCTAACAGTCTTAGACCACAAGAAAAGTACATCACCCTCGTCGAGGCCAGAGACAAGCCCGATCCAGCTATTATCGAGGCTCTATTTACACAGCTTCCACCCATCAAGCCTGAACAGATGCTTGGCGACTGGAATAATGGCGGGTTTTTTGACACCGGACACCCAGTGGGTCCGCAACTGTTGGAGATCAATTGGACTGGAAAGTCTTTTAAATCTGTTGAGGATGTCGACCCGGTCATAATCATTCAAGATGGCAAGAAAACCAGCTGGGGGAAATGGGGATATGCCAGCGTGAGCACACCTGTGTCTCGTTTTAATCCTCCACTCAACTAATTCATGGTACTTGACTCAGTTGCGAGAAATGGTGTATGATGGAACTGTTTCTACAGCGATGATCTATGACGATCGCCCTATCTTCGACCATTTCCGATATGTCAATGATAGCTTGGTCGCTGGAGTGATGGAAGGAAAGGGATTGGAGGGTGCCGGGCCTTTTTACTTTTACTTGAAGAGGTAGACAAATCGCATATATATCGTTGAATTTATTGTGTCATGTGACAGAATGGCCCTTTCTTGAAATTCCCACGAATGACTAACAGGCGCCCTGTTCATTCCTGAATCAAATTCTGTAATTATTTCATTCAAGGAAGTAGGAGACCTCCTACCTCTGCAAAATAAGGTTCATGCACGTATTCCAATAACGAAGTTCGACCATTAATGAGCTTTGACTTTTTATCATTCGCAAGTATTGAATTTGCTGGCCTCTAGTTACAGTGTGCTGCCGTACTGATCGGAACTTCAAGGCAGACAGACCTCAGTCAATGAAAAATCTGAACTTTTGGCACGTCCCAACTCTATTCTGGCTTAACAATGTCCTAGTGCAATTTCCATTTCTGTTCGCCACTGATCCCGAAGAGTGCTTCCTAATCCATGTACGCCCTAATCCATCGCCCTACTTCCGGCGCGGCGGTTAAATCCCCGAAATCTCCACTTTGACCCATAACCCGTACAGTCGGCGACTTTTACCCTAGTAGATTACCAATATCGAAGGCGCAGCCAAACAGCAGCAAAGCTGTCTACCGGAAGAATATACGTAGTTGGCTTCGAGGTGAAAAAAAAATGTTGCTTGATAAGTTTCGTGGTATAAAGGACTGTTCATAGCCTGGGTTGCTTTTTCGTTATTCATTGCATCTCTGAAAGTTATTTAGATCGAGTCGAACTTGAACCTGAAAGTTTCATTTATTATTTAAACCCTCTTTTTTTTCTCCGAAGACAAGTCCAGTCACCTAACGCAATAATGACCTGGCCCGACGTCCACATTAAGCCCGCCGAGGGTGTTCCTTTCTACACTCCGGCCCAGAGCCCGACGGCCGGCACGGCGCGTGATCCTCAATCAAACGGCAAACCCATCCCAAAACTTTTCCGTCCGCTCACAGTGCGCGGACTCACCTTCCACAATCGCTTGGGTCTAGCTCCCATGTGCCAGTACAGTGCCGATGACGGACACATCACGCCATGGCACCAGGGTCACTATGGCGGTATCGCACAACGAGGCCCGGGATTGATGATTGTCGAAGCAACAGGTGTGCTTCCTGAAGGGCGTATTACACCCGGATGTCTTGGCCTGTGGAAAGATTCGCAAATCGGGCCGCTCAAGCAGGTTATAGATTTTGCCCATAGTCAAGGCCAGAAGATTGGTGTTCAACTCGCTCACGCTGGCCGTAAGGCTTCGACCTTGCCGCCTTGGGTTGGAGGTGCCACTGCCACAAATGCTGTCGGTGGTTGGGTTGAAAATGTCAAGGCCCCCAGCGCCATTCCCTTTGGAGATAATGACATTGTTCCCAAAGAGATGACTGCAGAAGATATCCAGGAACTCAAGGATGCCTGGGTTGCAGCCACAAAGCGAGCACTTGCTGCTGGAGCCGACTTTATTGAGATCCATGCAGCTCACGGCTATCTGCTCTCTTCGTTCTTGAGCTCATCCTCCAACAAACGCACTGATTCTTACGGTGGAAGTTTCGAAAATCGCATCCGTCTTTCTCTCGAGGTTGCCCAGTTGACCCGCGATACTGTCGGATCCAGAGTGCCCGTCTTTCTCCGTGTCTCTGCCACCGATTGGCTCGAGAAGAGCCGCCCTGAGGAACAAGGATGGAAGCTTGAGGATACAGTTGAATTTGCTCGTGCTTTAGCCGATCAGGGCTGTGTTGATCTTATCGACATTTCCAGTGGTGGAGTTCACGCTGCACAAAAGATTAGTTCTGGCCCGGCTTTCCAGGCACCGTTTGCTGCTGCTGTTAAGAAGGCTGTCGGTGACCGTCTACTCGTGGCTGCTGTTGGTATGATCAACCATGGCGATGTGGCCGAGAATATTTTGCAGGAAGAGAATCTGGATGTCATTCTCGTTGGCCGTGCCTTCCAGAGGGATACTGGGTTGGCATGGGCTTTTGCAAAGGATCTGGATGTTGAAATTGCAATGGCGGCGCAGATCCGTTGGGGTTTCACCAGCTTCCGCAATGCCTCGGATTATATTCAGCCGAACTCTATGAAGGCATCGATCTTCGATTAAGAAGATTCATGTGGACTTTATTTCAATGTTAATCTCGCATGTAGTCTTTTTTTACATAGATATTATAGACCCTCTACAGTTTGCAATTATGTCGATTTCCGATTCCAATTGCTTCATCCGGTGGAATTATTTAGCTGCAAGAAAAGCCCTTTCACCCTGACATTATATCCATATTTTCCTCCTTCAGAAGGAAATTTTCGATTTCGACGTACATGGACAGCTTACCGTGCGGAGTGCAGTGTGACCACTTCGGCATGACTCCATGCCGATGTCGAATCAAACCAGGCACGTATAAGCTACATTAGCGCCAATTTGAAAGAAAGTACTATCCTGCAATCTATTGCCTGACCTGCATTTTACTCTTCACGATCTTGCGAACTTCACCTGCGACAACTGTAACATGATTAATGGCGGCAGTGATTAGTCACGTGATCCTCATTTTCTGTCAGACTCCCAGCTTGATGAGCTAAACAAAGCGGTAACTCAAGGGTACCCGCATTACTTAGTAATCTACCACACAAAAGGATATACCTTAGAGTAGTTAGAAATTCAGACTTTTTATGTTTAGAGAAGCCGACCGTTCGATTCCCCTACTAGGCATTACGTGTACTGACCGCTCTGTCAGACAGTTATAAATCCGGAAATTTCGATATTGAAGAGTATTTGATTCAGTTATTTATCTAGTACGGTTGCTACGGTATTAAAAATCTATCCGAATACTCTCCGATTTCTCTGAGAATACATCAATATAGAGAAACCGATAGACGGTATAAATATTTTGTTTCCAGAAAAAATAAAGTTTAAAAATTTCTCCAATTTCCGAGAATAGATATTGATAATTCAGTTGTATATCCAATCAAATCAGATTTGGAAGATTGTCAATCTATTTTCAAATAAATAAAATATATAAGATTTTTATCGAATTCTATTCGAAAAACCGGAATATTCTTCGAGACTACAAAAAAAACTACCGAAGTATCTCGAAACTAATAAAAATTCCGAAAATACTATAAAAAAAATAAAAAAGAGATATAAAAAAAAGATAAAATATTGGCGAGATAATTTCGATAAATATAAAATTCGGAATACTGAATAGAAAAAACAGAATAAAACAATTCGAATTTTTAACTATTTTCTGATATAAACCGTTGATCGAAAATATTATACAATTCTTTTTCAATTTCAAAATATCAGAGAAAGAATCAGATATCTGGTTACCAAATACAGCTGTTTGAATATATACAAATAGAATATATATATTAAATAGAGATAAACTAGTACTATTGGATCTAGAAAAGACCAAAATATATTAGTATAGTTGGATAAATAGAAAAAATTGTATCAAAAAATACTATTTCTGAAATTTGAATCTGATTCCAATTATATCTGTAATTTTCTATTATCTGTCAAAACTATTTTTCCAATTTGATAGAACCGACAGTATAAAAATATTATTTTAAAAAAACAATCGATATCTATAGAAAATTTGATAATATTTTTCAGAATAAAATAATATAAATTGAAATACAGCCAGTTTTTCAATAGAAATATTCTATTACAGATAGTTTTTGCAACAGTAGAATAGCAAAATCAGAAAAAAAAAATTGAAATTTCAAAATAAATCAGAAACTAAAAATTTTTCAAAAATCAACAATATTCTGTTCGAACAATATCGATATTATCTATATAGAATAATATATATAGTAGAACAATACTATAATTTGAATAGATTTTTCAAATCGGAGTAGACAATTTCGAAATAAAAAAAACCAATATCGATACAGTTTTTAAAAAAAAATCCAAATAGAAAAATTATATAATAGAACAAATTGTTTCAATCCAAAAAAAAAAAAAATAAATACTATTGTATCAGTATTAGTAAATCAGATCAGTAATATTATCTTTAGATTAGAGAATATATTTTGTATTAATAGAACTATTGATATAAACAGTTCAGTATAGATACTGGATTCGGTATCGAATATAAATATATACAATAACAGATCGGTATTTTTAATATTTATTAATATTTCAGAATTTTTGAAAACTGGAAATAGTATTATTCGATATATTGGTATTGATATAGTACAGTTCTCTGATATAGATTCTGTTACTAATAAATCCAAAAATATAGATATAATACAGTATTATTATTTATCTGGTTTTTATATCAATATTATATTACTGATATATATTGCCAAAAAAAAATTCTGGTAGAATATAAAACAAAAATATATTATAGACAATACTGGACCAGTAGTAACAGTATACCAGTATTCTATTTGTAATATATTTCTGTTTTATCAATCCAAACAGTTGAAACAACCGGAAATCTATACTATTAAATATTCGGAGAAATCTTTGATATCCAAAACTACTGTCTAAATATAGTATTATTGTCTCGATTATATATATTATAGTACTATCAACAAATTTTCTCTGCTAGTTAATAGTATCGAAATAAAAAAAACAAAATTGAGAATCAAAAAGAATAGTACAAAATATATCTAATAATATCGGTACCAAAATAGATATCGAGATATCAGATAGACAGACAATATAGATACTGTAGCTGTATCTATTTCGATCTAATTAGTATACAACAAAAATATAACAGATATATCTGGATTATTTATTTTTATATAGAAAATATTTGTTTGTATTGAACTATATTTTATATATCGAAGAACAGATATTGAAATACTATTCGGATATTTGTTATTTTTACTACTGTATAGTTTAAAATATCGATCAAAATATAGTATTCGGACAATAAAAAATTTTTGGATAGATAGATTGAAAAATTTATTATATCAATAGAATATATCTATATATATACAATACTGTATTTATCCAAAATAAACAGTTCTGCTGAATATACTGGTAGATTGATTGTTCGAAAAATATATATTTTGTTATTCGAAAATAAAATACTATAGAAATTTTGGCCAGAGATTTTGCAGACTGTTATTTAGTTGATAAATCGAATATCTGTTAAAAAAAATAATAATAAATAGATTGTACTATAGAACAAAACAAAATTTTTTATATAAAATATTAAACCGAGAATTTTACTGACCAATATAAAATTGTATAATTCTCTGGTCTACTATCGGATTGTTGATATACCGGTAGACAATAAACTAATACTGTATACAAAAATAAATTATTTGGTAGAATATATAGTATCGAATATATAGAAAATCTGGTTTTCTGCTACCAATAAAATCAAATATATTAGAAATACTGTTTTTGATAAATCGAAATAGTATTTACCAGATAAAAAATTTATCAAACCGATTAAACTACTACTATCGCAATTTTTACTATAAATTTTTATATCTAAAAAAAAAACAGATATTTTTTTCCAATCTATATACAAAAATATAGATAATTCGTTTCAGTCCGGAAATACAGAAAAACTCTCCGGTCGAAAAAACAAAAAATCTGATCTGAATACTGCAATAGATAGTATTAAAATAGATATATCGGAACAATCAGAAAAACAGAAAATAGAGATTCAAATAAAATCTGCTGGATACAGATTTATTATTCTATCTCAGAAAAATATAGATAAAACAGCTGAAAATCAGAAAATAGATAGATATAAAAGATATACTGATAGTGGAATACTATATATATCTAGATTGTTGGATCTTTATCCGTCAACTATATTATATCGAGAAAATAACAGTATATATTGAGACAATAACAATTTATTTGAGTAGTCAGATTTACCGATTTGAGAATAGACTGATTTTTTGATAAAATCAGTTAAATCTGATCAAAAATAAATTGATTCTTCAATAGAATCAATAGAATTCGAACAAAAACAGAAAATATTGTCGATTTATTTTATTGATAATTTGAATCCAGATAATATTATTGAAGAACAGCGGAAACAAAAACAGAAATTCCACAATATATATATATATATACAACAGAATAGAAACAGAAGAATTTGTCAACAATACTATAGATCTATATAACAGAACTATTAGTACCGAAACCGAATAAAAAAAAATATCGAAAAAATTTTCTATTCTGTTCCAAATACTATAAAAATATACTAATTTATCCAATAAATAAAATCTTTATTCTAGCAATAAAACAGAAGATTGATAATCTCAAAACAAAAAAAATTTTTCAGAAAATAGATTTACCAAAAAATTGTAATATACAAATACTATTACTAATATAGATATTTATTTACAAATTCGATAAAAATAGTTTTCTATTGAAATACAAAATCAGAATTTATATAAAAAAAATTTTTTAATAAATATCCGCGGAGAAAAAATAGACTACTATATTTACAGTACAAACAGCCAGATTGATATTTATTCTAATTACTGTATTTAATCTCGATTTGAGACAATATAATACTGTTAATATATTTCTGAATAGTATTCTCTATTTATCTATTTATATATATATACCAGAAAAATATAGATACAGAATAGACCGAGAATACAGCTGGAAACTATTGTATATATTATATAGATTTCGAATAGTATTATATTTGTAATAAAAAAATACTATTTGTATATTTTCTAAACTGGATTTTAAAAAAATCGAAAAAAATCTGTATATCTTTGTTGATAAAAATATAATAGTAATATTTTATATAGATAATATTCTAATCGCGAACAAAAAATCAGCAAAAAAATTAACTACAAAACTGAAACAAATACTGGAAAGAAAATAGATATTTACAGATCAAAATAAAACCGAATAGTTTTTCGGTATCTGTATACTACAAAATAGACAGTAGAAAAAACTGTAGTTTATACAGAATTTCTATATTAGTACTACAGTAGAACAATATTATTTTATTTACAGATTCTCTGTAAATATTTCTGATACTAATAGATTGAAACTATATACCGGTATAGTAGATACTGAATTTATCTACCAATATCAATAGAAAATTAGATCGATACAGTATACTGTTACTATTATATATCCGGATATAATCAAAATAATCAGCTATTTAGTTTAGTTTATAGCTAATCCAGAATCTCAATATATAAATACTGTAGATTATCTGTTGATATATTTCAATAGTATTCGATATCGAACAATTGTATTTTATTCAATAACAGAGAATAATAAAAAAACAGTCCGAATCTCTAGTAATATTTTATTTACTGATTACAAAAACCGGAAAAATTTATCTAGATATATCTGTATAGTATTCGGAGAACCGGTAGATTGGAAAACAGTAAAATAACAAACAGTAACAAAATCGATAACTGAAACAGAATTGCTCAGTTTTTCGGATATCGGAATATTACTACAGTAATAGAAACAGTTATTCAGCCGAATTGAATTCAATCCAGAAAACTACAACAAAAATAGAGACAAAAGATTTACTATTGAATACAACAATATTCGTACAGTAAATCTGATTATCTCGGAAAATATTCTATTCGATATCAAATTCAGATATATCGATATTTACAGATATTGACTGAAACAGAAGATCAAACAAAATCGAATCAAGATCGAATAGAAAAAGACTAACAAAATACTAGCTGATGGATTTACAAAAATACTACCGAGACAGCAGTATACCGAATTCGTAAAACTGCTAGAAATGGAGAATATAAAATATCTTATTCAAGACCGGAAATAACGGCGGAACACCGGAGAAAGTATTTCTCTATTAGAAAAGAGATACTGATTCAACAAAAGTATATTATTTGATACGTTCTGTTTGATTTAGTAATTTACGCAAACTGGTAGTAGACAGCTTCGCCGTGGCCGCCAAAACTGAGGGAGTGTATCAGACTCCCAGCTTGATAAGCTAAGCAAAACGGTAACTCAAGGGTACCCGTATTACTTAGTAATCTACCACACAAAAGGATATATCTTAGAGTAGTTAGAAATTCAGACTTTTTATGTTTAGAGGAGCCGACCGTTCGATTCCCCTACTAGATATTACGCGTACTGACCGCCCTGTCAGACATTTTCTGTCGTTATTCAGTATATATAGTAAACAGTATCTTCCGTGCTCCCCTCTCACTTGTTTACATAAAAAGAAATAAGAAGAGGGCTTCGAATAATATTTTACGACACTTGGATACTTCTTAAAGCCATCATAGCTTCTCAAAGCCAACATACAACATAGCCAATATTAGAGCAGCCATCGATCCAGTTGACCAATTTCACCGAGTGTATTTTTCCGCTACCTATCTAAAAAAGTCTAGCACAGGAATTGAGAGTTGAGAAAGCCGTCATATGCTTTTTTCTTCAAAGTCTGAATTACTCCTATACTGCAATTTGCTTCCAATCCTGTCAAATCATGCAGCTCCTCCCATCCGAGTATCTCTTTTGCGGATACACCTCCTAACCGTCGAGCTCCTAAGCAGAAGTCATATCATGAACTCAATGAATCGCGTAATGTTCGGGTCTATATTTCCAGGCAGAAATAGAATCAGTACACTGTAATCCTAGAAGTGACGAGTTGTTTTGTTTCAGCGCCACTACATTTTCAGTTAAGTGTTTCAAATAAAAAATTGTCTACTGTAGTCCTACAGATGAGATGTATTAATGCCGCTGACTGCTCGGAATTGACGAAACTACCTCTTATTCGGTAATGTTGATTAGAATGATCGACGGAGACATGGAATTAAGTTCAAATCCCGAAGTGGAGGCATATTGTTGTGGAATTTTTCCAGTCTCCAATATATTTTCGCTTGTTTTATGAAAGAAGTGGGGAAAAGAAAAATACCACTTTGAAAATGAATTAATATCTTATACTATAACGTAAAAATTCATGTCATTTCAATGTTTCATCATGTAGGTATTGACTTTTCTCCCAAATGGTAACAGAAGGCTGTTAGTTTAATCAGAAATTCAGATACGTTCAAGAACCTGGAGATAGAAAATCCCCGACCATGTTAATTCAATATACCATCATCAGACGAAGATCAGACACTCGGAGACTCATGCTCGCAAGCATAATTTCAAAACGATGCTAGGCTAAAGCAGGTGGTCAGGTATGGTAACTTGAAAACATGGCTTACGTTTCACGTCCTTGGGGGTAGACCCGCAACAATAATATCGTGCAGATAAGGTTTTCCGCCCTAGGGCGTATCCGAGCTAAAATAACTCTAAAAATTCCACATCCAGCTGGGAATGTTAATCTGCTCCCCTCCCCATCGTACCACATTCCGAGCAGGTCCCGCGCACCGAGCTCGGGTTACAGTTAACTGGGCCCCAAAAAGTAACGTGACTTGACCCACTTTCCGGATCATTGATATTCCGTTTTTTGGGGCCCAGTCAGCCTTGCCAGTGCACTGGACCCCAAAATATTTTGGGGCCCAGTATATATATATAAATATAATTAAGATATATAATTGGTTGATTTACTCTACTAGAAAATAGAATAAGTGGATTTGCCAAAATTCTAAATCCTAAATAGTTGAATCTCAATATCTACAGTATACTATAATAAAATATTGATCCTAAATATATATCTACTATATAGATAGTAAAAATAGAGATAGTAGATAAATAATTCTTTGATTGTTCTTTTTTTGTTTGGCTGTTAGATTTTACCAATCTGGCTGTTTTTTTCTCAAATAAATATATTTTATTATTGAATAACAAAACTATATCTCGATATATATATAAATATATAGTATACTATTTATCTTTTTTTCTCAAATATCTTATTTTTCAAAAAAATTATTTTACCAAATATTTTATTTTACTTTTTCAAATATCTCTATTATAACTGATTATACTATATTTGTCTACTATATCGGACAGAAACTGTTTTGTATTTTTTTTGAAACAACTGAAATTGGAATTGATTTCAATCCGAATTCTCTATATAGCTGATATTATAGTAAATTATACAATCTATATACTAAATATATATTAATACTATTTCAGAATCCGTTCTCGATCCAAATCCCGACTGGAAATTCCAAATCTGATATACAACTATAGCAATTGGTAACTACCGCTACAAAATCAAAAATACAGATCTGGAAAATCCGGACAATCAATTTTCCAATCTGCGATTGATTCTGTCAAAGATTAATATATTGGTATATTCGGTTGTAATTAATCTGTCTGTATATCAATATAGTTAGATATTTGAGATACAGTCTGATTTTCGCCGATATATTTGTAAAATATATTCGGATTGTTGTAAATATATTTTGTATTTATTTTTTA
>Ga0102593_1000629_pt1 | contig 52910 bp, 50 predicted proteins | sample AraplaCol_mMS_r2_2_FD_76862 | JGI IMG/M metagenome (GOLD analysis project Ga0102593, IMG submission 76862) | Arabidopsis root microbial communities from North Carolina, USA - plate scrape MF_Col_mMS_r2 (SPADES assembly) (version 2) | ecosystem: Host-associated > Plants > Roots > Endosphere... | reverse complement strand
CGAAATGCGCTTTTGTCCCTTCTTCCTGCGTCCGTATTTTTTAGCAGGGGCACGCTCACGCGGCGGCCGGAAGGGTGAAAGCTGGGCTGCATTTGGGCTAGTTCGCGCGGAAAGTCAAGTGCAGTGCACAAGAAAGCCTCCGGTAGAACTTAGTCGGGCATCACGAGCAAGAAGCTTTGAGATGCGCTTTCCCAGCCGTTGACGAGGATGGCGATGCGGTGCTCGCCGGGGTAATAGCGCCGGGTGGTGATCGGCCGCAGGGCGTGGCGGCGCTCGATTGCGTGGCTTTGCCCGGGTGCGAGCATGATCGTCTTGCATTTGAAGATCTTGGGCGAGAGCGAGCCGTCGGCCTTCACGTGGTGGATGGCGTAGTCGATCATCAGCGATTGCGCGGTCTCGCCGGCATTGTTGACGTGGATTTCGAAATCCAACCCCTCGCCGAACGTGACCTCGCCGTTCAGGAGGCGTAGTTCGCATGTCAGCGCCGTAGCCGCCCCAAAGCCGAAATTGGCGAGCGCTTGCGCATGACCCTTCTTCAGGAGCGTGCGCGAAGCATGTTTCAGCATTCGGCGCCGCTCGGGCGACGCCCCCTCGATACTGCTGGCGATGAAGGCTGCGACCAGATCCGGGTGATCCTTGGCGATGTCGTTCAGACTGTTGGCAACGGAGCGGCGGACATAATCTTCCGGATCGTCGATCAGCGCGGTCAGGATCGGCAGGATCGGCGCGGGGTCTTTCACAAGTTGCGGCAGGCGCATGGCCCAAGGCAGGCGCGGCCGCGTTCCCTCGCTCGCCAGCCGGCGCACGTGCCGATCAGGGTCGCCGACCCAGCGGGAGATGATGGCGAGCGCGCGCTGCTGGTCGCGGTGGATGAATTGGCGGATACCGAATTCGGCGGTGAAATGCGGCGTCAGCGCCTTCAGCAGATCGAGGCCGAGATCGAAATGATCGGGGCCGCGGGCCGCGATGAACTGGTTGACCGGCAGCAGCATCCAGCCGGAAAGCCCGGGCCTGCCTGAGACAGGCAGGCTCGCCTTCAGGATGGCGGCGGCCTTGGTAAAATCATCGGGAAGCGTGGCAAACAGCGCGTCGCGGATCAGGGCCGAGCGCTCCATCAGCTCCAGCGCCCCGAGGCCATCGGTCGCCAGCGCCACGAAACGGCTCGTGTCGAAGGTGGGCGCATTGGCGGCGATGCGATCGGCCATGTCGGCGACCAGCGCCTGATGCAGCAGATTCTTGAGTGGTTCCGGCATGTTTATACCTCTCACGACTCCTAGCGTATCGGCGCTGTCGATTTCCTGGGAATGAGTGTTGGAGCCGAGATCCGAATACGGTCGTCAGCGAGACGGTCAGTACCCGCAAGAAGATCGAGGGCGTTTGAGGCAATTTGGTCGAGCGGCACCCGCAACGTCGTGAGCGGCGTGGGGAGGTGGCAGACGATCGGAATGTCGTTGTAACCGACGACCGAGATGTCCTGGGGCACGGAAAGGCCGAGTTTCGTCAGTCCCGACAAGGCTCCGATGGCGGTATTGTCGTTGACGGCGAAAACAGCGGTCGGGCGAGGAGTGAGAGTCATCAGTGTCTCGACAGCGAGAGCGCCCGATTCGATGCCGAATGTCGAGGGAACGATGTAGGAGGGATCTGTATTCAATCCAGCTTCTTCCAGAGCCTGCTTGAACCCTTCGACTCGGCCCCGAGCGCTGGAAGCATAGGATGGGCCGGCGATGATCCCAATTCTGCGATGGCCTAGATCGAGCAGATGGCGGGCCGCGAGATAACCGCCAAGCCTGTCGTCGCCAACCGAAGAGAGGCTGTGACCATCGGTTCGAAGAGCAAGGACATACGGGACGCCGCGTTTTGCCAACTCGTCCGGAAAGTCGTCGTCCTCCCGGGCCGTTGAAAGAATCAGTCCATCGACACCGCGTTTCAGAAGAGACTCGGCGGCCAGCCGATCTGCCTTCGGCTTGTCGTCGGTGGTGGCGACGATCGCGAAGCGGCCGGTACGACTACAGGCTTTGGCCAGGGCTTCGTAAAGCATGGCCATGACCGTGTCCGTCAGCCTGGGCACGATCACCCCGACCGTCATGGTGTTGCCGCGCCTGAGGCTTGCTGCAGAAACGTCCCTGACATACCCAAGCTCTTCGGCCACCCTGCGCACCCGACGCGCGGTCTCGCTGTCTGAGCGTGGAAGCCGTTCGTCAAGTAGGCGCGATACGGTCGACTTGGAGACGCCGGCTGCGGCAGCCACGTCGTGAATGTTGACGCGGATCTGGCCGGGAATTTCGTCTGCCTTTGAATTCATTGAGCCTTTTCCACTAGAGTCGGGCAATCCGCCCCCGTTTCCGAAGATGCACTAAAAAAGACATTGACTCCAGCAGTTTCGAGAACGATATTGGGAACGTTCCCGCTAACGATCCTATTGCCGGTCGCTGATGTACGCGATCGCATAGAGGAGGAGATCAAGATGCAACCCATGGACATGCGCGGGCTGAGCCCGGCCCCCGTAACCGCTTTCACCCGCGACGGCGAAGTCGATCACAAAGCCAACGCAAAAATCGCCAAATGGCTGGTTTCGATGGAAGGGGTCAAAAGCCTCGTCATTCTCGGCCATGCCGGCGAGGGTACTTTCCTCACGGAAGACGAGCGGCTGGCGCTCGTCCGCACCTATGTCGAAGCGGTTGACGGCGCCGTTCCGATCATTGCCGGGATTACCGGTGAAGGCACGAAGGTCGCCGCCGAAGAAGCCAGGAAGTGCAAGGCGGCTGGGGCCACCGGCGCGCTCGTCTATCCGAACCACGGTTGGCTGCGCTTCGGCTTTCAGAAGGGTGCGCCCCAGGATCGCTACAAGGCGGTCTGGCAGGAATCCGGCCTGCAGTGCATCCTGTTCCAATATCCCGATGCCACCAAAGCATCCTATGATCTCGACACGCAGCTGGCGATCGCCACCCAGGAAGGCGTCGTCGCCACCAAGAATGGCGTGCGCAACATGAAGCGCTGGTATGTCGAGATTCCGGAACTGAAGAGAGCCAATCCTGATCTGCAAGTTCTGAGCTGCCACGACGAATGGCTGTTGCCGACCATGTTCGACGTCGATGGCCTGCTCGTCGGTTACGGCAATATCGCGCCGGAACTGCTGATCGAGCTGATCAAATCAGGCAGGGCGCAGAACTACCCTGAAGCCCGTAAGATTTTCGAACGCCTTCTTCCGGTGACGCGAGCCGTCTATCATCGCGGCTCCCATATGGAGGGGACCGTCGCGCTCAAACTCGGTCTCGTCCATCGCGGCATCCTTGAGCATGCGACAATCCGCGAACCGCTGAAGAATCTTGGCGCAAAAGCCGAAGCGGAAATCTTTGCCGCCTTCGATGCCGCCGGTATCGGCCGCGTCGACCAGCTCCTGGCCGCCGAGTGATTCATTCGACGCTCCTGTGCATTGCGCAGGGGCGTCGCTTCGATGGGCAGGAGGCAGCGTGGGAGCACAGCCTTGGCCAAAGGTGGCTCGCCGTTCAAAGCGCAGCGCATCAACAGGACAAACCGGCACGCAAAAATAACCATCAAGCAGGAGCGCCCCTGGCCGGGAGAGTGGTAGGCCACGGGGCGAGAAGGAGGAACCAATGAATGTCATGCAGCCTATGCCGGCTGAGACGGCGAATGCCGCTGATCCTCAGGCCGAAATCAGCGCTCGTCTGGAGCGCCTTCCCATCACCCGCGAGGTATTCTGGGCGCGCAATATCGTCGGCGCGGCAACATTCTTCGACGGCTACACGGTCATCGCCATCGCTTATGCCATGCCCGTCCTCGTCCGCGAGTGGGGCCTGACACCCTCACAGACAGGCATGATCCTGTCGATGGGCTATCTGGGGCAGTTGATCGGTGCGATCCTGTTTGGCTGGCTTGCCGAGAAGGTCGGCCGGCTGAAAGTTCTTCTGTTCACGATCCTGCTCTTTGTCAGCATGGATGTCGCATGCCTGTTCGCTGCCGGGGCCGGCATGATGATGGCCTTTCGTTTCGTCCAGGGGATCGGCACCGGCGGCGAGGTTCCGGTCGCCAGCGCCTATATCAACGAGTTGATCGGGTCGAAGGGGCGCGGCAAGTTCTTCCTCCTCTATGAGGTCATGTTCCTGCTGGGCCTCGTCGGCGCCGGGCTGATCGGCTACTTCATGGTACCGGTTTACGGCTGGAAGGCGATGTTCATCGTCGGTCTCGTTCCCGCAATCATCATGATTCCTCTGCGCTGGTTCCTGAAGGAATCACCGCGTTGGCTGGCTGCCAACGGCCGCTATGGCGCAGCAAACGCTATCGTCACCCGCATGGAAGAGAGTGCCCGCGCAGCCGGCAAGGAACTGCCCGAGCCGAAGCTCATCCAGGCGCCGGTCCGCCGCAAGTCGGACTGGCGCGAGCTCTTCCAGGGCATTTACCTGAAGCGGACGCTTTCCATCTGGGCAATGTGGTTTACCGCCTATACGGTGGCCAACGGTACGATCACCTGGCTGCCGACCCTGTATCGACAGGTCTTCAATCTGCCGCTTCAAACCAGCATCTTCTATGGTTTCCTGACGTCGGTCGGCGGCGTGATTGCCGCCGTCATCTGCGCGCTGCTCATCGACAAAGTGGGACGCAAGCGCTGGTACACCGGTGCACTGCTTCTCGCTCCCGTGCCGCTGCTCGCTCTCGCATGGCTCGGCGCGACGTCTCCCATTCAGGTTTTGGTTCTTGCCGGTCTCGCTTATGCGATTGTCCAGACCGTTACATTCTCCCTGTACCTATACTCGGCAGAGATCTACCCAACGCGCCTCAGGGCACTGGGAACAGGAACCGGCAGCGCCTGGCTTCGCTTGGGATCATCGGCCGGTCCGATCCTCGTCGGCACGGTGATGTCTTCCATGGGCATCCAGTATGTCTTTGCGAGCTTCGCAGCCATTCTGATCGTCGGTGCGATCATCACGGTGTTGTTTGCGGTCGAAACCAAGGATCGCGTGCTGGAGGAGCTTTCTCCGTAACGGTTGAAAATGCGATCGGATCGGCTTTGAGTTGGCGGATGAAAATCCGCCAGTTTCATTTGATTGTCGTTCCGACTACTGCATCATTCCTTAAATCGGAATCGATTTAAGGATAAAATTATGTAGCAATTCAAAGTGTTACAGCATCCTCTGTACGTCTGAAAAGACGCGCGGCGCTGTAATTTGACCGGCGCCGACGAGAGGTCAGGCGACGCCGGATGCGGTTCCGCTATCGCTGGCAAACTTTGACGCGATAGGGATTGCCCCAATCGTCGTGCAACCATTCGAAATGGCAATAGTCCGGCCGATAGTAAGTCCGGTAAACGGGGTAGGGGCGGTAAGCGGGATAAGCGGGATAGACCGGGTAGGCGGGACGGGCGGCCTCCGACAGCAGGGCGCCGCCAACGACGCCGGCGGCAAGGCCGCCCCAGAAGGCATCGCGTGGACGGGCTTCGGCGGTGGTGGCGGTGGCGAGCGAGGCGCCGGCGAAGGTCAGGGCGATCAGGCCCGTCGCCATGGTCTTATGAAGAACGGACATGGTATTTTCCTTTCATGGGCATGGCTTCCATAAAGCCATGCCGAGACTCGGCCCGGATCGCGGCGGCGCAATGGCCGCGCAAGCGGTTTCGGCATTAAATTTTCGTCATGATTTCAAGGGATCCCGACGTCGAAAGAATTATTGCGGGCGTCCTTTCAGTCTCGTGCAAGCCGGGGCTGGTAATCTCGAATTATCTTCAGCTTGGTGAGCCGGCTCGTAAAATTCCGCTGTCGAAATTTATGGTTAAAACCTTGTTAAAAGCCTTGGCGTTATAGTTTTTGTAGTCGATATTTCATTCATTGCGGGAGCGATATTTTTTGAAATCAGCCGGGGAACTTCTGGAGTTGGCTTGCCGCCGGATCGCTGATCTGGATACCCCGGCCTATGTCAAGAACAGCGAGTTGCGCTATGTCGCCGTCAACGAGGCCTATGCCCGTTTTCTGGGTCGCGAAATCTCCGATTTCATCGGCAGGCGCAGCCGCGAGCTTCTCGACCGTCCCGAGGAAGAGGATCGTGAGGACAAGGAGCGCCGCGCGCTGGTATTCGGCACTGAAGAAAACGCAATCTGCTTCGATGCGGCGGGCCTCAGCCATGAACGCATCCAGATAGAAAGCTTTTCGCCATCGCTGGACCGGGCTTACGTGCTCGGCATTTTCGAAGTGCGCGCTGCGCCGCGCCGCGCCGCCGACGATAGCGCCGCCGCCGCCGATTTCGCTCGCGTGCGCGAGGCGCTGGAACAGCTCGACCATCCGATCGGCATCTTTGCCGAGGATGGCCGGCCGCTGGTCGTCAACGCCGCCTATCGCAACGACGCAAAGCCTGCGGCTGTCAGCGACACGGCCTGGCATGAGAGCGTCAACGAGCTCGACCTGCTGCGGACCATCCTGGAGGACCTCCCGGTCGCGGCCTTCGTGCGCGACGAGAAGCATCGCCTCGTCTATGCCAATCAATATTACGAAACCTTTAGCGGCCATAGCCGTTCTCGGGTCCTTGGGATGACCGAACACGAAATGTTCGGTCCGGAAGGGGGCGAGGCGATCTACCAGGAAAACCTGCTGGCGTTGGAGGGAGGCAAGTCGAAGGAGATCGAAAGCCTGCTGCCGAGCAAGGACGGCCATATTTATTCCGTCCTCTCGCGCGTCAACCGCGTCGTGACAGCGGATGGTCGGCCCTATGTCGTCGGCTCCTTTTCAGACATCTCGCCACTCAAGGAACGAGAGAAGGCGCTGATCGAGGCGCAGAAGCAGGAAGAGGTGCTGCACCGGGATATCGAGAATATCCTACGCTCGCTTCCAATCGGCGTGCTGATCCTCGATAACGACCACCGGATCCTCTCCGTCAACGACGAGTTCTACAGCATCTGGGAGTTGCCGCTCGACGATCCCTTCGACGGCCGCCCCTTCATCGACGTCATCCGCCGCAACTATGAGCTCGGTCGCTACGACGGCACACAGACGCCCGAGGAGATCTACGCTTTCCGCAAGCACCTGTTCGAAACCGAGGAGCCCGAGCCGATCGAGCTCGGCTGGGCGGGTGGCAAATCCGTCATATTCGACAGCCGCCGTATCTCAAACGACCGGATACTGCTGACCTATGCCGACATCACGGCAGTGCGTGAGCGGGAAAATGAGGTCCACGAGGCCCGTGCCGCGCTGGAGCATCTCGGCGAGATGATGCGCGACGCGACACACGCCATGCCGCAGGGCCTCGCCATCGTCCAGGACGGCATTATCAAGATGTCTAATGAGGCGCTGGCTCATATCCTGGAGATTCCCGCCACCTATATCGAGACCGGGCAAGGTTGGCTCGGCATGTTCGAGTTCTGCGCTGCGCGCGGCGACTTCCACGAGGACGCGGCCGAGATTCTGCAGGGTTGGCGCGACAATATCGCGGCGAGGTTGCCCATCTCCACTGCCTTCCATGTCGGCGGCGAGCGCTGGGTGAACATGGATGCAACGGTCAGCCGGGGACAGCATTGGGTGGCGCTTTTTACCGATGTCACCGAACTCAAGAGCCGCGAAGAGGAACTGCGCCAGTTGCTGTCGCGCGCCGAAGCAGCCGACCGCGCCAAATCCGAATTCCTCGCCAATATGAGCCACGAGATTCGCACACCGATGAACGGCGTGCTTGGGATGGCGGAACTGCTTGCCAAGACCAATCTCGATACGCGCCAGAAGACCTTCGTCGATATCATCGTCAAGTCGGGCAATGCGCTGCTGACGATCATCAACGATATCCTCGACTTCTCGAAGATCGATGCCGGGCAGATGAAACTGCGCAAAGCCGCCTTCGATATCACCGAAGCGGTGGAGGACGTAGCGACACTCTTGTCCTCGCACGCCGCCGAGAAGAACATCGAGCTCCTGGTGCGAGCCGCGCCCGATTTGCCCGCTGCGGTCATTGGCGACGCCGGGCGCTTCCGCCAGATCGTCACCAATCTCGTCGGCAACGCCGTCAAGTTCACCGAGCGCGGCCATGTCTTTGTCGATGTCGGCTTCCAGCCGGCCGCAGGCGGCGAGATCATGGCGAGCATCCGCATCGAGGATACTGGTATCGGCATTCCGCCGGAGAAGCTCGAATCGGTCTTCGACAAGTTCTCGCAGGTGGACGCCTCATCGACCCGGCGGCATGAGGGTACAGGCCTCGGTCTTGCGATCACCGCCGGGCTCGTCGACCTCTTCGGCGGTTATCTCAATGTCGAGAGCGAATGGGGCAAGGGTTCGGTCTTCACCGTCAACCTGCCGTTTGCGGTTGCGGCCGCCCGCCTTGAGCCGAAGCCGTTGCCGATCAACGTGCAGGGTGCGCGCATTCTCGTCGTCGACGACAATGAAGTGAACCGGCGAATCCTGACCGAACAGCTGTCCCTTTGGGGCTTCGACGGCGTGGCCGCCGAAGGCGGCGGTACCGGTCTTGCGATTCTGGAGGCGGCGGCCAATCTCGGCGTCACCGTCGATGCCGTCGTGCTCGATTATCACATGCCCGATATGAACGGCGCCGATGTCGCGCGCAGGCTACGAGCCGATCCCCGCTTCGTCGAACTGCCGATCATCTTCCTGACGTCGATGGATATTTCCGGCACGGAAAAGGAATTCGCGGCGCTGAACGGCCACGCGCATCTGATGAAGCCGGCGCGCGCCAACGTGCTGCGCAACACGGTCGTCGAGGTGGTGCGCGCCAGCCGCGTCAAGCAGGCATCCGAGGCCGAGATTGCCCGGCTGCAGACGGAAGTGGCCGTGCAGGCGCCCGCGCCTGCGCCGCAGAAGCGAACCGCTGAATTCGTCGACGTGCTCGTCGCCGAGGACAACGAGGTCAACCAGATCGTCTTCACACAGATCCTGCAAGGCACGGGTCTTTCCTTCCTCGTCGTCGACAATGGCGAGGAGGCGGTCGCCGCCTGGGAGCGGTATACGCCGCGCATTATCATGATGGACGTCTCAATGCCCGTCATGAACGGCCATCAGGCGACCCAGACGATCCGCGCGCGCGAAAACGGGCAGGGGCACCGGGTGCCGATCATCGGCGTCACCGCCCATGCGCTCGAAAGCGACCGCGAGCTCTGCCTCGATGCCGGCATGGACGACTACATGTCGAAGCCGATCAGTCCCGAGCTGCTCGAGGAAAAAATCCGCCAGTGGCTCGGAACGAGCGAGCAGCAGCCGGAGCGCACCAGCTACTGATCTGCGCGCTGACTGGGGGATGCCTTGATGCCACAGAGCATTTCGCGCTTGCCGGCGAAGCCCTGGCGGCGCTCGACGGCAAAACCCGCCGCGATGAGATTGCGGCGCACGAAGCCGGCCGCCGCATAGGTGGCGAAAGTGCCGCCGGCTGCGCTTTTCTCGCAGACGAGCCGCATCAGTTCCTCCGACCACATATCGCTGTTGCGCGACGGGGCAAAGCCGTCGAGATACCAGGCGTCGAAGTCGTCTTCGGCTGCCGCAACGCCGTCCAAGGCATAGCCGCATACGACGCTGAGCGTCGTCTGGGCGTCGAGATCGAGTCGCACGATACCGGCCGGTATTTCCGGCCAAGCCGCCGTCAGCACCGGACGTTCGGCATCGATCTCCGACCAGTGCGACAGCGCCCGGCCGATTTCTTCGCCGCGCATCGGGTGGAGTTCGAAGGAGGTGAAATGCAGGTGCTGGCCGTCGGCACGGTGGAGCTTCCATTGCCGCCAGGTTTCGGCGAAGTTCAGGCCGGTGCCGAAGCCGAGTTCTCCGATCCGGAATCTCTGCCGCCCGTTCCAGCGTTCCGGCAGGCCGTTACCGGCGAGAAAAACGTGGCCGCATTCCAGCCGCCCATCGGTCTGGCAATAAAAATGATCGCCAAAGGCGGTGGAATAGGGCATATCGCCGTCGCGCCATTCGAGCGGCTGCGGCGCGCCCGCGCCAATCTGATCGGGGTTCACGTCTGTCATGGAAAAAGTCGATAGTCCTCAGCCGGTCTCAGGTCAATCATCCTCAGAATTGCTGATCGTCGGCGGCGGCATCATGGGGCTCTGGGCCGCCGTCCATGCCGAGCGCCGGGGCATCCGTACTCTTATTGCTGACGCCGGGAGGTTGGGCGAAGGTGCAAGCGGCGGCCTGCTCGGCGCGCTGATGCCGCATATGCCGGACCGATGGTCGGAGAAGAAGCAGTTCCAGTTCGATGCGCTGGTCTCGCTCGAAGCCGAAATCACAGCGCTCGAAGCCGAGACCGGGCTTTCGGCCGGGTATAACAGGTCCGGACGGCTGATCCCGCTGCCGAAGCCGCATCTCAAAAAAATAGCGCGCGGCCATTTCGAGGACGCTGAACAGCATTGGCGGGTGGGCGAGCGCCGCTTCCATTGGCATGTGCTCGACAGGCCACCGGTCAACGGCTGGATCGAGGCGTCCGCCGGCGAGAGCGGCTTCGTGCACGACACGCTCGCCGCGCGCGTTGCGCCCCGCTTGCTGATCGCAGCGCTTATCACCTTCCTGCGGCGAGCAAGGCATGTTCGTATCCTGGAGCATGCGACGGTTGCCTCCCTTGATCCTGATCGCGGCACGACCGAAATCAACGGTGAAACGATCGCTTTCAGTCACTGCATCGTGGCCGCCGGCCATCGCTCCTTTCCATTGCTGCAAGAACTGACGCCGGGGCTGAAACAACCGCTCGGCCAGCCGGTCAAGGGGCAGGCAGCACTATTGAAAGCCGATATTGACCCGGCGCTGCCGACGATCTTTCTCGATGGGCTCTATGTCATCGCGCATGAGGGCGGGCACGCGGCAATCGGTAGCACCAGCGAGAACCGTTTTGACGATCCCACCTCGACCGACGCCCAGCTCGACGTGCTGATCGAGGCGGCGCGCGGCATCGTGCCGACGCTTCGCGACGCTCCCGTTGTCGAGCGCTGGGCCGGGCTTCGTCCGAAGGCGATCAACCGGGATCCAATGATCGGCCGCCATCCCGATCACCGGCGCCTGATCGCGCTGACCGGCGGCTTCAAGGTCAGCTTCGGCCTCGCCCACCGGCTGGCGGAGGCGGCGATATGTATCGCAGGCGATACAGACTGCGGACTTTTGCTGCCGGAAAGCTTCGCAATTTCAAGCCACATCGCGGCGGCTTCACGTTAAACGTGAATTAGGCGGCGCTGCGTTTCGTTATTCTGTCATGCAAATCACCTATCTGCTTGCGCATCGACAGCGCCGGATCTCACTGGCGCTTACTTCCTTGATGGAGGAAATTGCATGCGCTATGCCATTTGCTTCACGCCTCCGGCGAGCGATCCGCTGTCGCTCGTGGCCGCCAATTGGCTTGGCCGAAACGTGTTTTCGGGCGATATGATGGAGCCTCCTGCAGTCCGTGGCCTCGGCATTCACGAGATCGCCTTCCATACCGCCGTGCCGCGGCGCTACGGATTTCACGGCGTTTTGAAGGCGCCGTTCCACTTGTCCCGCGACATGCCCGAATCGCAACTCCTGCGCGATCTGATGCGTTTTTCCGGGACCTTCGTTCCCTTCCAGATTCCGCGTATCGAAGTCGCCCGGCTCGGCAATTTCTACAGCCTGCTGCCGAGCACTCCCTGCGAGCAGATCCAGTATCTCGCTTCGGCGATCGTGCAGGAATTCGATCGTTTCCGCGCGCCGCTCAGCGAGGCTGAGATCGAGCGCAGCGATCCGGACGGGCTGTCGGCGACGCAATTTGCCAATCTGCATCGCTGGGGTAACCCTTACGTGATGGAGGAATTCCGCTTCCATATGCCGGTGACGGGCCCCGTCAACGCGATCGACATGCCGCGCCTCGAGCCGGCGCTGCGGACGATCTTCGAGCCTGTCCTCACCGAGCCTGTCACGGTTTCGAACGTGGCGCTCATGATCGAGGAGGGCACCGGCGGCCCTTTCCGCGTTCATTCGCTGCATCCGATGGGCAAGGTCAGCGCGCGCAAAATCGCTTGAACCTGCTGATGAGCTAAAGGCTTGTGCCGTAAAGGCAAAATCCGGCCGAGCAGTTTCCGTCTCGACATTCCGGCTGCGGATGCTACCGTTCCCCGTCTTTTCAGAAGGTGATTTGATGGTATCCGAGACTTATCCGCGCAATCTCGTTGGTTACGGGCGTCTGACGCCTGATCCGAAATGGCCGGACGAGGCACGCGTCGCCGTGCAGTTCGTCATCAACTACGAGGAGGGCGGCGAAAGCTCGATCCTCGACGGCGATCCAGCTTCCGAAAACCTGCTGTCGGAGATCGTCGGTGCGGCCGCGTGGCCAGGGCAGCGCAACCTCAACATGGAATCGATCTACGAATATGGTTCGCGTGCCGGCTTCTGGCGGCTTTGGCGCATGTTCACCGATCTCAAGGTGCAGGCGACCGTCTACGGCGTGACGCTGGCGATGGCCCGCAACCCCGAGGCCGTTGCCGCGATGAAGGAGGCCGGCTGGGAGATCGCCAGCCACGGCTACCGGTGGCTGGAATATAAGGATTTTCCCGAAGATCTGGAGCGCAAGCATATCCTCGAAGCCGTGCGACTGCACACCGAACTCACCGGCGTGCGGCCCTACGGCATGTATCAGGGCAAGCCTTCCGACAACACGCTGCGACTGGTGCAGGAGGAGGGCGGTTTCCTTTATTCCTCCGATTCCTACGCCGACGACCTGCCTTACTGGGTGAAGGGCGTCGACGGGAAACCCTTCCTGATCATTCCGTATACGCTTGAAACCAATGATATGCGATTTGCGACGCCGCAGGGCTTCAATGCCGGCGATCAGTTCTTCACCTATCTGAAGGATGCCTTCGATACGCTTTATGAGGAAGGCAAGACGGGCAGCCCGAAGATGATGTCAGTCGGCCTGCATTGCCGCCTCGTCGGACGTCCGGGCCGGGCAGCGGCGCTGAAACGCTTCATCGAATATGTGCTGAAGCACGACAATGTCTGGATTCCACGCCGCATCGAGATCGCCGAACACTGGCACAAGCACCATCAGCCGGAAGCGCTTTGATGGTGTCGCGCGAGGATTTCGTCTCCCGCTTCGGCGGCGTCTTTGAACATTCGCCTTTCATCGCCGCGCGCGCCTATGACGCCGGCCCCGTGATAGAGCCGCTGACGGCGGCCGGCGTGCATGCGTCGCTTACCGCCATCTTCCGCGCGGCAAGCCCGCAGGAGCGTCTCGGCGTGCTCAACGCCCATCCTGACCTTGCCGGGCGCCTCGCGATATCGGGCGAACTCACTGAGGACAGCCGGAAGGAGCAGGCCGGCGCCGGTCTCGATCGCTTGAGCCCAGCCGAGTATGCCCGATTCACCGAACTCAATTCGATCTATGTCGAAAAATTCGGCTTTCCCTTCATCATCGCCGTCAAGGGGCTTGGCAAGGACGATATCCTGTCGGCGTTCGAAACACGGATCGGCAATGATCGGCATGAGGAATTTGTGACCGCGACGGCGCAGGTCGAACGGATCGCGCTGCTGCGGCTGACATCGATGCTGCCGGAGGCTGAATGAAAGAGCGGCGCGCCATCGACTATCTCAATGAAATGTATGAGGCGGCATCCGAAGCGCTGTCTTTCGTCGGCGGAATGGATGAGGCGGCGTTCGCCGGGGACAAGCTCACCTTCAAGGCTGTTGCCTTCTGCCACTTCACCATCGGTGCGGCGGCGTCCCGACTGCTCGTCAACCATCCGGAATTTGCGACTGAGCATCCCGATCTGCCATGGACGAGAATCTGTGGCATGGGTAACCGTATCCTCGAGGAAGTCTTCGATCTCAGTCCGTCGAACATATGGGAGGCGACCTATCGCACGCTGCCGGAGCTTCTTTCCGCGATCGATGCTGTCCGTTACTGGCATGCCCAAGGCGAATGAAGCCATGTCCGAATTTCTCGAGATCCGCCCGCTCACCAAATCCGCCTTCGCTCCCTTCGGCGAGGTGATTGAGGCCGATCCGGCCTCGATGCGGTTCATCAATGGCGGCACGACGGAGCGTTTTCATGCGCTGGCCACCGCTGATGCGACGGGCGAGGGCGCACGCGTCATCATCAACCTCTTTCGCGGACAGCCGCGTAGCTTCCCCTATGACGTCGGGATGATGGAGCGCCACCCCCTCGGCAGCCAGAGTTTCTCGCCGGTCTCGGGCCGTCCTTTTCTCGTCATCGTCTCCGAGGACGAGAACGGCCGCCCGGGCAGGCCGCAGGTGTTTCTGGCGCGCGGCGACCAGGGCGTAAACTACCGCCGCAATGTCTGGCATCATCCGCTGATGGCGCTCGACCAAGCCTCAGACTTCCTGGTCGTCGACCGCGACGGGCCAGGCAACAATCTGGAAGAATTCTTCTTCGAAACCCCTTTTATCATCAAAGAGCCAGCCCCATGACCGGACTGACCACGCATGTTCTCGACACCGCCCTCGGCAAGCCGGCGAAGGGCCTGAGGATCGATCTTTTCCAGCTCGACGGCGAGATCCGCAGGCATCTGAAGACGGTCGAGACCAATGCCGACGGCCGGGTTGATGGCGGCCCTATCCTCATTGGCGAAAATTTTCGAGCCGGTACCTATGAGCTGGTCTTCCACGCCGGCGATTATCTGAGGGCGAGCGGCACGCCGCTGCCGCATCCGGCCTTCCTCGATCTCGTGCCGATCCGCTTCGGCATTGCCGACGTCACGGCGCATTACCATGTGCCGCTGCTGATTTCGCCCTATGGCTATTCTACCTATCGAGGGAGCTAAAAAATGCGGTTTGCGGCAATTGCCGATATCCACGGAAACCATCTGGCGCTCGAGGCGGTGCTTGCGGATATTCGTGCGCAGGGGATCGATGAGATCGTCAATCTCGGTGATTTCTTTAGCGGCCCGCTCGAAGCCGGCAAGACGGCGGACTTGCTGATGCCGCTCGGCCTGACCTCGATCCGCGGCAATCATGATCGATACCTGATCGAACAGGATCCGGCGGCGCTGCATGTTTCGGATGCCGCCGCTTATCACCAATTGTCGCCAGCCCATCTCGATTGGATCCGTAGTCTTCCATTCGATACCGTCTATCGCGATGAGGTCTATCTCTGCCATGCGACGCCGAAGGACGACAATCTCTACTGGCTGGAATCCGTTTCGCCGGAGGGTTTCGTCTTCCTGAAGCCGATCGAGGCAATCGAGGCGTTGGCCGACGGCATCGACCTGCCGCTGATCCTTTGCGGCCACAGCCACATCCCCCGCGCTATCAGGCTTTCCGACGGCCGTCTCATCGTCAACCCCGGCAGCGTCGGCTGCGCGGCCTATGACGACGAGCTGCCCTATTACCACAAGGTGGAAGTCGGCCATCCGCTGGCGAGCTACGCCATTCTGGAAAAGACGGCGGCCGGATGGATATGGCAGTTCCGAACCGTCGCCTACGACCATATGGCGATGTCGGCACTGGCCGCCGAAAGGGGCCGTGCCGACTGGGCAGGCGCGCTGTCAACGGGTTGGGTGAGATAGAGCATGATGCCGAAAAGTATGTGCGGTTTTCGGGCAACATCATGCTCTAAGTATTTAATTTAGAACAGGATTCAGATTTTAGGCCGAACCGGCCTAAAATCATCCTTTTGTAGTCCAGACCCGCTTGCGCAGAGATCAGTCCTTCTTTGGTGCCGGCTTCGGGGCCGGAGGGATGATCGTTTGTGTCGGGGCTGGGGCCGGTGTTGCCGGCTTTGCCGGGGCTGCGGCGGTTGCCGGTCTTGCCGGTTTTGCGCCATCGAGATTTCCAAGAAGTGATGAGATGGCATCGTCGCCGTCGAAGCCGGCTTCCTTCAGCAATTTGTCGAGGATCGGTTTATTCGCCTGATAGGAGAGGAGCTGGCTGGCCAGCCCTTCGCCGAGCCCGATGCCGTTTCCGCCGGCAGCTCCGTTTCCGCGGCCGAGCATGCCGCCGGTATCGAATATCCTGATATCGGAGATCTTCTCGATCGGCTTGACCGCCTCGGCGAGCGCCTGCGGAATGATGCGGATACGTTCGCGGGTGATCTCGAACTCGATGATAGCAGAGCTCAGCTTGTTGCGAGCGTCGTTGAGCAATGCTTCGCTCTCGGCCGCGGCCTTGCCGGTTTCGAGAATGCCCTTGGCCTTGATGATCGCCGCATCCGCCTCGGCGGTTGCGAGCGTCTTGATGGCCTCGGCCTGGTCGCTTGCTGCCTGCTTTTCGGCCTCCGCGCCGACGGTGACGGCGGTTGCTTCCGTCTCGGCTTTCTTGCGCGCATCAATCACGGCAATCTGCTTTTCGCGTTCGGCAATCTCGATCGCCTTGGCTGTGCCGACTTTTTCCTCTGCCGCGATCGCCAGGGCGCGGGCAGTTTCCGCAGCCGCCTTCGCTTCGGATTCTTCACGGCTTTTGTTGGCAACGGCGATCGCGCTCTCCTGTGCCACGATCTGGAGGTCACGCTTGGCTTCGGTTTCGCGTTGCTGGACGGCGCGGGCGGCGTCGATGTTGGCGCTTTCGCGAGCCTGCTTGGCGGATGCCTCGCGTTCGGCGATCGCCTGTTCGGAGGCGATGCGGGCTTCCTCCTCGGCGCGTTTTGCGGCCTGCTCCTGCTGCGCGGTTTCGGCGCGTGTCGCCGCGGATTTGTTGGCGATGTCTCTTTCCTGGCTGAGTTCGGCCTCTCGCTTCGTCCGCTCGATGGTCAGCGATTGCTGGCGGGCCTCGAGATCCTTCTGGGCGATGGCGACTTCGGTGTCGCGAACGATCTCGTTCCGCTCCTTCTTGCGTCCCTCGGTGATGCGGGTCAATGCCGCCAGGCCCTGCGCGTCGAAGAAGTTGTTGGCGTTGAAATGCTTGATATCGGTCTGGTCGAGGCGTGTCAGCGACACGGATTCGAGTTCGAGGCCGTTCGACTGGAGATCGGCGCCGACAGCTTCCTGCACGGCCTTGACGAAATCCATGCGCTGTTCCTGCAGCGCGTCGAGATTCATCGTCGCGGCCACCGAGCGAAGACCGTCGACGAATTTCGCCTCGATCAGGATGCGGAGGGCCTCGGCGTCATTGGTGCGATTGCCGAGTGTCTGAGCTGCAAGCGCAATCGAGGAGGCATCGGGTTTGACGCGCACATAGAACTCGGCGCCGATATCGACGCGCATGCGGTCTTTGGTGATCAGTGCATCGCCTTCGCCGCGGCGAACCTCGAGCCGCAGCGTCTTCAGGTTGACCCGCGCGGTCGAATGGAAGATCGGAAGGACGACCGAGCCGCCGTCGAGCACGACCTTCTGGCCGCCGAGACCGGTGCGCACATAGGCCTCATCGCGGCTGGAGCGCGTGTAAAGAGAGGCGAGGACAAAACCGATGCCGAAGATCAGAACAATCCCAATGCCGGCTGGTAGAATAACGTCGTACATCATTGCTGCTCCCTGAAAGATTGATTGTTCGCATCGGTGGGGTCGACCGGCGCGGGAATGGCGATAAACACATTGGCCTTGTGATCGACGAGAAGAACCGAAGCGCCGATCCCAAGCGGACCCTCGCCCTTGGCGGCTCGGGCTCGAAGCACATGCCAGTTTCCGTGCTGATCTTTGACACGGACGCGGCCCGGCAGTCCCTGATCGAGCGGACCGATTGACACCTCGGCGGTCCGGCCGAGGAAGGCGTCGAGATCGACGGCATAGGTTTCGTCGTGCGGTACGACCCGCGCCACGGTTCTGCTCGATGCCCTGACCATGGGGATGGTTGCGAGCGCGGCAGGTATGACGGCGATGAAGCTCGGCAGCGGCGCCCAGAGGGCGCTGGCGACGGCCTGCAAGGCAAACCCAGTCATCGCGAAGAATCCAAGTGTCATCATCAGAAGAATCAGTAGGGGAACACCGCCGAGATTGAGCCAGGACAGGTATGCCAGGATGCCGTCATGGCCATGAGCCTCCGGCTTTCCCAGAAATTCGGTCATCGAAAACCCCATGACCATCGCAAGCATCTCGATCGCGGTCAGACCTGCAAGCACGGCGGCGGCAATGGCAAAGGGAGCACATTCGGGAGCGAAGAGAAGGGCCATCGGCGTTACCGGTTATCCGCCTTGAAGCGTGCGAGGCGCGCCTCGATCGCCTGTTCGCGATGCAACCGGTCGAGTTCGTCCAATTCGGAACTATGGGCATGCTCGCCAGTAGGAACCCCGGTCAGCCGAGAGACTGCCGCGGCAGCGCGGGCAGCATCTGCACCCGGTGCGGGCTGGCTGTGGCCGGTCGCCGCGTGTTCTGGATGCCGGGCGATGCTGCGCTTGAAATCGGCAAGGCGGGCGTCCGCCTCGCGGCGCGTGGCGAGGACGGCCTGCAAGGCTTTCTGGCCTTCGTCCACCTGTTCCCTGGCATCGGCCAGCGCCTTGTCGAGCGCTGCGATCTGGGATTCGAGATCGATCTGGCGGGCAACGCCGGCTTTTGCCAGGTCATCCCGCTCTGACGAGACGGCGATGCGGATCTTCTGGTCGAGCGCGTTCAGGTCTTCGACGATTTCGTCCTTGCGGCTCTGGATGCGGTATTCCTCCGCGCGCGCCTTGCCGAGATCGGTGCGGGCCTCATCCGCCGCTGCATCGATCTCGCGGATCGCCTGTTCGATGACGGCGATCTTGTTTACGCCTTCCGCCTTGTCGATCGCCGCATTCGCGATGCCCGCGATCAGACGGCCCATGCGTGAGAGAATGCCTTCGTTCGTCATGTTTTCCTCCATCCGAGCGGAATTCGGCGTAACGCCGATGTGAATCTCGTAGCGATCCTGGCCTGCAACGAGGTAGGCCGGAAAAATACTCTCCCATCCCCTGGAATAACCCGCGACATCGAAGGGCACGGCAACACGTCCGTGCACCGTGGCGATCGTCAGGTCCGAGGGGCCTTTGATGGCGAAGAGCTTGTCATCGAGCGGCAGATGCGGCGGATCGGCGGTGACGCCGCGATTGGCGGCGAAATCGCGAAGGCCGAGCGTGACCAGCCTTGCCGGCAAGCCCGTCTGCTCGCGGACGGTTTCATAGGCAAGGTCATGCAGCACGACGAGATTGGCGCCCGTCCTGTCGGAGACGAGGCCAGTCAGGATTTCGATCATCCTGAGATAGGCGGCAATGGTATCGTCCAGCGCCTGCCGGGCGTTGTCGTCAGGCGCCAGCGTGTAGCGCAGCAGCGATGGATGCGGTGTCTTGCCTGTGATAACCATAGGTAAAACATAAAGCACCGCTTTTGTGCTTTCAAGGGGTGGCGATAAAAATACAACCTAGGCTTAACGTGCGGTTAGAAGGACGGAGGCAGTGTCCATTATCGAGAGATGTCGCGAGCTGGCGGCAGTGAGCAGCCTTGTGAAAAGAGTCACGGACTCTTGAAGCCCAACGCGTGACCGGCAACAAAAGCCTCGACACAATTCCAAATCACATGTGCCGATGAAAGAACCGGCAGCAGATCGGCTCCGTTCCCTATCGGGCGGCCGTATGCGCCTCGCGAATACCGGCGCTGATACGGTTGATGGTGGTCCATATGAGAAGTAGAGCCACCACCGCCCAGAGCCACGAAGTCCATGCTGCAAATGTACCACCAACCGCGACAAAGATGCCGAGCGCGCCGAAAAGGACCGCGCGGTCGCTCTTGCCCAGCGGCCCGTCGTAACGCCGGCTTGCCATCGCCGGCATCAAGCCCTTCGGATCGATGAGCGCAAACGGCAAATACAGGGCGACATCCGACACGACATCACCGATCTCGTTTAGATACGCGCCTAAAATGCTCTTCTGCCCATGTTCGCGCGCGAGCATGCCGTCGATGGCGTTGAGACCCATGCGCAGGAGAAACCATACAGGCACCAGCAGGAACCAATGCGGAAGCGGGGCGATGCTCAGAAAAAAGCCCAATGCAACCGAGACGGCGGCGGCAACTGAAGTCACCTGATTGGCGGTGACGCCTCGCGCCGCGAGGGAACGCACCAGAGGGCGAAGAATATTCTGAAATCGGGACTTCAATTGATAGACAGACATGCTACCTCATTGGAATTTCGTGCATCGAAATAGTCTATCCCCGCCTCTCGCGGGTGCAGATCATCGTACTTATGAGGAAAGCCACACTTCATATCGGTTCTCGTAAAGGACTTACATTTGCAACTAGACTTTTGCAATGCAGGCAAATCACTGTTCCCGCCAATGGTTGCAACCCACCCACCAATCAGAATTGGAGAAGACCGTGCTGCAAACTGCCGATAGTGGGCAACCGTCCTCGACGGCCAGACCAATGCATGAATCCGAATTCGCATCGCACGATGGCACTCGACTCTTTTATCGGGCGTGGCCTTCGACGGGCGCTGCACCGAAGGGCGTAATCATTCTTCTCCATCGCGGCCACGAGCATAGCGGACGCGTCACCCACCTTGCCACCGAGCTCGGCCTCGATGATTTTTCCTTCTACGCCTGGGACGCACGCGGCCATGGACGCTCACCGGGAGAGCGCGGCTATTCGCCATCCTTTGCTGCCTCGGCGCATGATCTCGATTGTTTCGTCCGCCATGTCAGCGAAACAAGCGGTACTGCTGTCGAAGACATCGCCGTCATTGCGCAGAGCGTCGGCGCGGTCCTCGCCGCCACCTGGGTGCACGACTATGCGCCGCCGATCCGTGCGCTCGTGCTTGCCTCACCGGCCTTCAGCGTCAAGCTCTACGTGCCTTTCGCCAAAGAAGGCATTGCGCTCTGGGAAAAGGTTAAGGGGACATTCTTCGTCAATTCCTATGTCAAGGCGAGGTTCCTGACGCATGACCCCGAGCGCATCGCCTCGTACGAATCCGACCCATTGATATCTAGGCCAATTGCCTCCAACATCCTGTTGCAGCTCTATGAGGCGGCAGCCCGCGTTGTCGGCGACGCCCGCGCCATCACCGTCCCGACCCAATTGCTGATCTCTGGCAGCGACTGGGTGGTGCGACACGCGCCGCAGCACCGGTTTTACGAAAACCTCGGCAGCCGGATCAAGGAACGGCATGTGCTTGCCGGCTTCTACCATGACACGCTTGGCGAAAAGGAGCGCGCGATTGCTCTGGCCGAAGTCCGCCGTTTTATAGACGCGCGTTTCGCCGAGCCCCGGGCGCCTGCCAACCTTCGCACCGCCCATATCCAGGGCTATACAAAGGACGAGGCCGACCGGCTCGCGAGCCCGCTGGACGCCACATCCCCACGTGGCATCTACTGGGCGCTCAGCCGCCTCAACATCAAGATCGGTGCTTTGGTGTCTGAAGGCATAAAGACAGGGGTCAAGACCGGTTTTGATTCCGGCTCGACCCTCGATTACGTCTACGAGAACAAGCCGCGCGGGCTCGGTCCCGGCGGGCGATTGATCGACAAGGTGTTCCTCGATGCGATCGGCTGGCGCGGCATCAGGCAGCGCAAGCTACACTTGCAGGAACTGATCGACCGCGCGCTGCAGCGCCTGAAAGCAGTCGGCCGCAATACGCACATGCTCGACATAGCGGCCGGGCACGGCCGTTATGTCCTTGATGCGATCGAGACAGCTGCCGTGCGTCCCGATAGTGCGCGGTTGCAGGACTATTCCTCCATCAACGTCGATGCCGGCCGCAAGAGCATTGCGGCGCGTGGACTGAGTGATTTCGTCAGCTTCCGCCAGCAGGATGCCTTTGACTGCGAGGGGCTGGCTGCAATCACGCCGGCTCCGGATCTCGCGATCGTCTCCGGCCTTTACGAGCTGTTTTCCGACAATGCGATGATCGCCGCGTCGCTCAACGGGATCGCCCGCGCGATGCTGCCCGGTGGTCTGCTTGTCTACACCAACCAGCCATGGCATCCACAACTGGAGATGATCGCCCGCGCACTGACCTCCCACCGCGGCGGCGAGGCGTGGGTGATGCGACGGCGGACGCAAGAGGAAATGGACCAACTGGTCGCCGCAGCCGGTTTCCGCAAGATCGAACAGCGCATCGATCAATGGGGCATTTTCACTGTCTCGCTGGCCGAGAGAGTCTGAGGGCAAAGCGTGGAGAGGGCACGTTCTACTTTTTCCGCGGCAGCACCGGTCCCGAAGCGGGCGGCGCTCTGGCTCGTCTTCCTGGGACCGTTCTTCTATCTGAGCTATGGCGGCGCCAATTGGCTGGCATCGCAACGCGCTCATGTGCCGAACGTCGCCTTCGCATGGGAAAGCGCCATTCCGTTCCTTGGATGGACTATTATTCCATATTGGTCGATCAATCTGTTCTATGCACTCTGCCTGTTCATCAACACGACGCCGCGCGACGTGGATATGCTCGCGCGACGTTATCTGACGATCCAGATAGTAGCCGTCGCCTGCTTCGTCGCGTTTCCGCTCGAAGCGACTTTCGTGCGGCCGGCAACGAGCGGCCTGCCCGGTTTCATGTTCGCCGTCCTCGGCGGCTTCGATAAGCCGTTCAACCAGGCGCCGTCGCTGCATATCGCACTCCTGGTGGTGATCTGGGATCATCTGCGCGGCCGGTTGCCGCGGAAGGCACGGCTTCTTTGGCACCTTTGGTGCCTCCTGATCGGTGTCTCCGTGTTGACCACGTGGCAGCATCAAGTCATCGACATACCGACCGGCATGCTGCTCGGTCTGTCTGCCGTCTGGCTTTTTCCGCGCGATGCCGGGTCGCCTCTCGCGAACTTTACGATGAGCGGCGATCCAAAGTCGCGCCGTCTCGGCATCTATTATCTGTGCGGTGCCGTCGCATTTCTCGGCCTTGGAGCGCTCTGCACGCCTCTATCGGCCGCAGCGCTTCTGTTGCTCTGGCCGGCTGTTGCGCTGGCGATCGTCGCAGTCGGATATTTCGGCGCCGGCCCGCAGATATTCCAGAAACGCGTCGGTGGCCGGGCCACGCTTGCCAGCCGCTGGCTATTGGCACCCTACCGGCTCGGCGCTCTCATCAACATTCGGCTCTGGACCCGGAGAATGCCGGCTTCTGTTGTGATCGCTGACGGCGTCCATCTCGGTCGTTTTCCGCGTCGCCACGAGGCCGACCGTTTTGCCACGGTGATCGACATTACCGGCGAACTTCTGCGCCCCGGCGGGACACGCGCGCGCTGGTGCAGCTTTCCCACCCTTGATCTTACAGCCCTCGACAAGATCCAGACGCTCGCCGCAGCGAACCTCGTCGAGGATGCGCGCCAGCAGGGACCGGTCCTCGTCTGCTGTGCGCTAGGTTTCCAGCGGAGCGCCTGCGTTATCGTGGGCTGGCTGCTCATCAGCCGACGTTGCGAAAATCCAGCCGAAGCACTGCGGCTGATCGAACGGGCGGGGTGGCGCGTTCATCTGCCGGCGGAAAGTATCCATGCCATAGCGGAGGGCGTGCAATGACGCAGTGGAATACCACGGCCTCGGCGGCTGCGCGAAATCTCGGCCGCAATTCAATCTTCTGCGGGCTGACAGCGCTGTTGCCACTGATTGTCGGCCCGGTCACCGTGGGATATCGAGGCCTCGCTCCACCGCTCGGCTGGCTTTTGATGCTCGTTTTCTGCGTGATTGTTCTTGCGCTGGCGATCCATCTCCTCTTCGATGCGCTGTTGTTTCGGCTCGCGGCGAGCCACGAGACCGAGACGGCCGGTCTTGCCGCCGTCGACGACCTGTTGTCCCGAATGCAGCTTCGCAAGCCTGACGGGATACCGCCTGACCTCGAAAGGCGGATTGCCGGATCGCGCCGCATCGTCTGGCGGCAGCGTTTTGCGCTCGCCGTCTCTCTCGTGATTTTCGCGATCCTTCTGCTCGATGCGACCGATGGGCAGCCGCTCTGCTGAATACGACGGCAGGCGATAGATGCGGGTGCTCTCCGGCACGCGTCTGGCAGGTCTTGCCCACGCCATCAGGGACGTTCAGCCAGTGCCGATTTCTGTCCTTGAGCATCTTTGCTGTTATCTGGCGTTCGAGGTGGAATACCAGAAACGGACGCCCGGACAGCATGCTCTTCAGAATCGTGTGCTCAATGACTCAGCAATCGCGACGGCGATTCCGGGATTGGTGACTCTCCTAAGCTGGCTTCTCAAGCAGGTCATTGCCGCCCTGCGATGATCGACGAATTTACGTCATTGATGTCGCGCCTGCCGCAGAGCGCCATGGTGATGTCCATCTCCTTGTGGATGATGCCGAGCGCCAGCGATACGCCTTCTTTGCCCATGGCGCCGAGACCGTAAAGGAAGGGGCGGCCGATATAGGTACCCTTGGCGCCGAGCGCCACGGCCTTCAGCACGTCCTGGCCGGAGCGGATGCCGCCGTCGAGATGGACCTCGATACGGTCACCGACGGCGTCGACGATCTTCGGCAGCATGCTGATCGAGGAGGGGGCGCCGTCAAGCTGGCGGCCGCCGTGATTGGAGACGACGATCGCATCGGCGCCGGTGTCGGCGGCCGCCTTCGCATCCTCCGGATCGAGTATGCCCTTGATGATCAGCGGGCCGCCCCATTGTTCCTTGATCCAGGCGACATCCGCCCAGGACAACCGGGGGTCGAACTGCTCGTGCGTCCATGCGGAGAGCGAGGCGATGCTGGAGACATTCTTCGCGTGGCCGACGATATTGCCGAAGGTGCGGCGCTTGGTCTGCAGCATATCCAGGCACCAGAAGGGCCGGGTCGCCATCTGCCAGACATGTTTCGGCGTGAATTTCGGCGGCGCCGACAGGCCGTTGCGCAGATCTTTATGGCGTTGGCCGAGGATCTGCAGATCGGCGGTCAGCACCAGCGCCGAGCATCCGGCGGCCTTGGCGCGGTCGATGAGGTTGAGGACGAAATCCTTGTCCCTCATCACGTAGAGCTGGAACCAGAAAGGGCGCGTCGTCACCGACGCGACGTCCTCGATCGAGCAGATGCTCATCGTCGAAAGCGTGAAGGGAACGCCGAACTCCTCGGCGGCGCGCGCCGCCAGCATCTCGCCGTCGGCATGCTGCATGCCGGTCAGGCCGGTCGGCGCCAGGGCTACCGGCATCGACACTTTCTGGCCGATCATCGTCGTTTCCAGCGTGCGGTCGGTCATGTCGACCATCACCCGCTGGCGCAGCTTGATCTGACTGAAATCGCTCTCGTTGGCCGCGTAGGTCGATTCCGTCCAGGCGCCCGAATCCGCATAGTCGAAAAACATCTTCGGCACACGGCGCTGCGCGAGCTTTTTCAGGTCAGCGATGGTGAGCGGAGCGGCCATGAATTGAACCTTCACATCTGAATGCGGCTATCGGCCATAACATGAATTTCGTGGGAGTGTTACGGGAAACTGGCCGTGCCAGGCAGCTTTCACGGTCCGATTTCAAGAGTAACAGGGCGTCTCATTGAAGCTCCTTCTTCGACGCAACGCCGGCCACATAGGTCTCTGCGATCGCCCGGTCGTCGCCCATCGTCTGCAGCAGGAAAAGCTCCTCGGGCAGCGTCTTCACCACTTCCATCTTCAGCGCCATGGCCGGTGTCGCCGTGGCATCGAGAACGACGAAATCGGCCTCGGTGCCGGGTTCCAGCGTGCCGATCCGGTCCGCCAGCGACAGGGCCTCGGCATTGCCGCGGGTCATCAGGTAATAGCTTTCCAGCGGGTTTAGCCGTTCGCCGAGCAACTGCTGGATCTTGTAGGCCTCGTCCATCGTCCGCAGCATAGAATAGCTGGAACCGCCGCCGATATCGGTCGCCACGCCGATGCGAACCGGCTTTTCGCGCCGCGCCAGCGCCTTCAGCGGAAACAGGCCTGAGCCGAGGAAGAGGTTCGAGGTCGGGCAGTGGACGGCGACGGCACCCGCCTCGCTCATGGCATCGGCTTCGCGCTCGGACAGGTGGATGGCGTGGCCGAAGAGGCTTTTCGGCCCGAGCAGGCCGTAGCGGGCGTAGATGTCGGTATAGTCGAGCGCGTCGGGATAGAGCTCGCAGGTGAATTTGATCTCGTCGTGGTTTTCCGAAAGATGCGTCTGGATGTGCAGGTCGGGAAATTCGCGGGCAAGCGCTGATGTCGCCTCCATCTGCGCCGGCGTGGAGGTGATGGCGAAGCGCGGAGTGATGGCGACATGGTTACGGCCCTTGCCGTGCCAGTCCGCTATCACCTGGCGGGTCTCATCATAGCCCATCTCGGGCGTGTCGAGCAGGCCCTGCGGGGCATTGCGATCCATCATCACCTTGCCGCCGACCATGCGCATATTGCGCCTCAGCGCCTCGGCAAAGAAGGCGTCGGCCGAGGTCTTGTGCACCGAGCAATAGGCGACCGCCGTCGTCGTGCCGTGGCGGATCAACTCGTCATAGAAATGCGTGGCGATCCTTTCAGCATGCGCACTTTCGACGAAACGGCATTCCTCGGGAAAGGTGTAGGTGTTCAGCCACTCGAGCAGGTTGGCCGCATAGGAGGCGATCACCTGCATTTGCGGAAAATGCAGGTGCATGTCGATGAAGCCGGGCATGATCAGATGCGGGCGGTGGTCGATCTCGACCATGTCCTCGCCTGTTTTTGCCTTGATGTCGGCATAGGGGCCGACTGCCGCGATCAGCCCATTCTCGATCAGCAGGCCGCCATCCTCCTCGTAGAGATAGCTTTGGCTGTCGGTAAGGCTTAGCGGCGCGCGATGGAAGGAAAGCAGGCGGCCGCGCAGGACTGTCGTCGTCATTGTGTCTTGCCTTCGACTGCGCTCTCGAACCAGGCGACGAGCAGCTTGCGCTCGTCCGGCGTGATGTCGGTGATGTTGCCGGGCGGCATGGCATGGCTGCGGCCCGCCTGTATATAGATTTCGCGGGCATGGGCGGCGATTTCCGCGTCATTTTCGAGCAGCACGCCCTTCGGCGGCCGTACGATGCCCTCATAGACGGGCTCGGCCGCGTGGCACATGGAACAGCGCGTCGAGACTAGCTGCTTGACGGCGGGGAAATGCGGATCGCCGGCGAATTGCTGGAAGGCGGGCGCGACCGCCGCCGCATCCGTTTCGCCCGTCAGCAGCTTCGGCGCGGTTGAAAGCCACATGATCAGGATGAAAAGGATGACGGTGACGATCCACGTCCAGGTCGGCCGGCCCTTTCTGGCATGCGTGGTGTTGAACCAGTGGCGGATGGTGACGCCCATCAGGAAGACCAGGGCGGCGATCAACCAGTTGAACTGCGTTCCGAAGGCCAGCGGATAATGGTTCGACAGCATGAAGAAGATGACGGGCAGCGTCAGGTAGTTGTTATGCAGCGAACGCTGCTTGGCGACCTGCCCGTATTTGGGATCGGGAACCCGTCCGGCGATAAGGTCGGCGACGACGATCTTCTGGTTCGGAATGATGATCATGAAGACGTTGGCCGACATGATCGTGGCGGTGAAGGCGCCGAGATGCAGGAAGGCGGCGCGGCCGGTGAAAAGCTGCGTATAGCCCCAGGCCATGAAGACGAGCACGACATAGAGCACCGCCATCAGCCCCCAGGTATTCCGCCCAAGCGGGGATTTGCAGAGCAGGTCGTAGACGATCCAGCCGAGGGCAAGCGACGCCAGCGAGATCAGGATGGCGACGGGCGGGCTGATATCGAGCACATGCCGGTCGATGAGGAAGAGGTCGGCGCCGCCATAATAGACGATGCAGAGCATCAGGAAGCCGGAAATCCAGGTGAAATAGCTTTCGTATTTAAACCAGGTCAGATGCTCCGGCATCTGGGCGGGCGCCACCAGATATTTCTGGATATGGTAGAAGCCGCCGCCATGAACCTGCCATTCCTCGCCATAGGCGCCGGGCGGCAGATGCGGGCGCTTCACCAGTCCGAGATCGAGCGCGATAAAATAAAAAGACGACCCGATCCAGGCGATCGCGGTAATGACATGGAACCAGCGCGCCGCGAAGGCGAGCCATTCCCATGCTATGGCATATTCATACATCGAGTTCCCCTATCTTCCTCCGACTCGTGACATTGCGGAAATTTTGGCGGGGAGGGAAGAGGAGATTGAAGAACTGCACACGCGCGACGACCGGCGCGGCCAAAGGAGCAATGGAATGATCACCGCGCTCGTCGAGATCTTCAGCAATTTTGCCGAAGCTGCCGATCGCGGACGGATCGCCGATCTGCTGTCGCGTGCCTAAAAGCTGCCGAGAAGGCTGTGCATTATCTCAGCCTTATACTGAATCTGCTAATTCAGCAGATCTGGAACTGCGACGACTCGATTACAGTTATTTTTGCAGGCCGCCGGAATAAAATAAGAACCGTTAGCTCATCGGCGGCGCATTCATCGACGGAGAAGATGCCCATGCGCAGTATTCTGACGTGTGTGATGATTGCGTATGCGTCGTTGGCGACGGCTCACGACGCACCTTCGGGGTGGAGTTATGACCCCTATTGTTGCAACGGCGACAGTCATAATGGCGATTGTCAGATGATCCCTTCGAAAAGCGTGGCGGTGACGCCAGGCGGATATCGTGTGACGCTGATGCCGGGAGACCACCGGTTGGTGACGCATGCTCATGTCTTCCTGCTGCCAATGACGAAGGCAATGCAATCCGGCGATAACGACTATCATCTCTGTCTGTTCCCGAACGAGGATACGCCGCGCTGTTTCTATGCGCCGGAAATGGGATATTGAAGGCGGACCACAGCACCGGACCCGGCTCACCAACCGGGTCCGGTATGTCGTTGTCCGAAAACCGCTGTACAGTTTCAGGCGGCATGCATCAATTTCCGGCTGCCTTCATCTCCTCAAGGATCCAGTTGCGGAAGGCCTTGATCTTGGGCACGTTGCGACGGTTTTCGGGGTAGACGAGCCAGTAGGCCTTGCCGTCGCTACGGGTCAGTTCGAAGGGCTGGTAGAGCCGGCCGAGCGCGATCTCGGCCGCATAGAAGGCCGGATGGAGAATGGCGACGCCATGGCCGGCGATCGCCGCATCGGCTTCCACCGCCTGGGAGCCAAGCTGGTTGCGCGGGCGCCGATCGAGATCCGTCTCGGTGACGCCGGCTGCCTCGAACCATTGTTTCCACCAGACGTCGCCGGCGTCAAAGAGATCGAACTTCAGGAGATCGCGCGGCTCGCTGATGCCGCCTGCCGTCTCCGCCAGCTTTGGGCTCAGCATCGGGGTGAACTCCAGGCCCATCAGCCGGTGCAGCGTCAGCCCCGGCCAGTTGCCGTCGCCCCAGCGGATGCCGACATCGATCTGCTCGCGGGCGAAGTCGATGATATCAGAGCTCGCCTGAAAGCGTACCGCGATCGCCGGATGTTTCAAGTGGAAGGAGCCGAGGCGCGGCGCCAGCCATTTCGAGGCGAAGGTATGGGTCGAACTGATGGCGAGCGTGCCTTCGACGCTGTCGCGCGCCGTCGCCATCGCGTCGTGCAGCATGGCAAAGGCTTCGGTTACCTTCGGCGCCAGCCGCTCGCCGGTCTCCGTCAGTGCGATCTGGCGGGGACGGCGCAGGAAGAGCGGCTCGCCGACATTCTCCTCCAGCAGCTTGATCTGGTAGCTGACGGCCGTCTGCGTCATGCCGAGCTCGTTGCCCGCCTTGGTGAAACTTCCGAGCCGGGCAGCGGCCTCGAAGACGCGCAGCGCATTCAGCGGGAATTGTTTGGAGAGTTTCATGGATAAGTTCTCTTGATGCAAGCAGACGGTCGTTCGATTGGAATTGCAGCATTTTTACCGGCAAACTGCAACTCATACCATCAAACCATCGAGGTGATGTCATGGATTGCTATGCTATCGAACAGAGCCCGCCGCAGCAGACCATCGGAATTTTCCGGCGCATCGGCGGCCGGCTGGCGCGGATCTGGCGCATGCCCAGCCTCGATCTCGACACGGTGCCGGATCGCGTCAAGCGCGATCTCGGTTTCCTCGACGGACGCGATCCCTACTACGAGGACGAGCGCATGCGGTAGGCCGCGAGCGCCGTCAGGATCTCGGCGGCGGTCATGGCGGCGATCACCTGAGGGCGCTTGTCCCTGACCGCCGAGCCGCCGATCGGCAGCGTTAGCCGCTCCATCCAGCCGCGCTCTCCGCCACCTTCGCGGGAAAGCCAGCTTGCGAAGGTGGCGCGCTTGGTCGCCGAGCCGATCATGCCGGTATAGGCGAGGTCGGTCTTTTCCAGCGCCTCGCGGGCGATGAGGAAATCCAGCGCGTGGTCGTGCGTAAGGATGACGACCACGCCGCCGGCCGGAATATCCCTGACCAATGCTTCGGGCATCGGCACAAGCCGCGCCTTCGTCTCTGCCGGCAGGTTGGCGAGCTCTTCCTGCCGCGTTTCGACGACCGTCACCGACAGCGGCAGCGGCGCCAAGGCCGCAGCCAGCGCCCGGCCGACATGGCCGGCACCGAAGAGATAGACCTCCGGCAGACACTCGATCTCACTGGTTAGCCTGGCTTCGATTTCTTCAGCAACCGCCTTTATCACCCGGCGAAACCGCAGTTGCGTGCGTCCGCCACAGCACTGGCCGATGTCAGGGCCGAGCGGGATATCCATCTCCGCCATCCCACCCGTTCCCGCGAGCATGTCCCGCGCATTCGCGATCGCCATGAATTCGAACTGGCCGCCGCCGATCGTGCCCCATAACGCGGTTTGCGATGCCAGCATGAAGGTACCGGCCTCACGCGGGGTGGAGCCTTGTGTGCCGGTGATGTCGATGAGGATGCAGTCCGGGTGGGCGGCGAGGAAGCGGCGGATGTCGGTCATGGGTGGCTGACCGATGGGTTCGCCGCCGAGGCCAACAAACGAGCCGGACGCATTCGCATCTGCTACACCCGCTTCATCCGCTCGACCGCCATCAGCACCCGCTCCGGTGTCGCCGGTGCGTCGAGCCTCGGGCAGACCCGATAATCCGCGACACTTGCTACCGCCATCGACAGCGCTTCCAGCACCGAGATCGCCAGCATCAAGGGTGGTTCGCCGACGGCCTTGGAGCGGCCGATGGTGGCCTCAGTGTTCTCGGACCATTCGGCGAGGCGCACGTTGAAGATCTTCGGACGGTCGGAAGCGAGCGGGATCTTGTAGGTCGAGGGGGCATGGGTGCGGAGCCGGCCCTTGTCGTCCCACCAGAGTTCCTCCGTCGTCAGCCAGCCCAGGCCTTGGACGAAGGCACCTTCGACCTGGCCCATGTCGATCGCCGGATTCAACGAGCGGCCGACATCGTGGAGGATGTCGGTGCGGTCAATCAGATATTCGCCGGTCAGCGTGTCGATCGACACCTCGGTGCAGGAGGCGCCGTAGGCGAAATAATAGAAGGGCGTGCCGCGGCCGGCCTTGCGGTCCCAGTGGATCTTCGGCGTCTTGTAGAAGCCGGCGGCGGAAAGCTGGACGCGGGCGAAATAGGCCTGCTTGATGAAATCGGGGAAGGGGATCTCGATCTCGCCGACGCGCACGCGGTTCGGCAGGAAGACAACGTCGGCAGGCCCAACATCCCACTTCTCGGCGGCGAAGGCGACCAGCCGTTCTTTGATCTGGCGAGCAGCGTCATAGGCGGCCATGCCGTTCAAGTCCGAGCCGGAGGAGGCGGCAGTGGCCGAGGTGTTCGGCACCTTGGCCGTCGTCGTCGCGGTGATCTTCACCCTGTCGATATCGACCTGGAAGCTGTCAGCCAGTACCTGCGCCACCTTGGTATAGAGGCCCTGGCCCATTTCGGTGCCGCCATGGTTCAGGTGGATCGAGCCGTCCTGGTAGATGTGGACGAGGGCGCCGGCCTGGTTGAAGGCAGTCATGGTGAAGGAGATGCCGAATTTCACCGGCGTCAGCGCGATGCCCTTTTTTATATAGCGGCTGTCGCGGTTGAAGGCGATGATGGCGTTGCGCCGTGCCTGGTATTCGGACGTTTCCTCCAGCTCCTCGACGATGCGGGGGACGATATTGTCCTCGACCTCCTGATGGTAGGGGGTGAGCGTGCGCCCGGAGCCCGGCTGGCCGTAGAAATTCAGCTTGCGGACATCGAGCGGATCCTTGCCGACGGCATAGGCGATTTCCTCGATGAAGCGTTCGGCCCCGAGCATGCCCTGCGGCCCGCCGAAGCCGCGGAAGGCGGTGTTGGAGACGGTGTGCGTCTTCAGTGGTTTCGACGTCAGATGCACATGCGGGTAGAAATAGCTGGAATCGGCATGGAAGAGGGCACGGTCGGTTACCGGCCCTGAGAGGTCGGAGGAGAAGCCGCAGCGTGCCGCATAGGTCGTGTCGACCGCGTGGATGCGTCCTTCGGCATCGAAGCCGAGCTCGTAATCGACGAGGAAATCGTGGCGCTTGCCGGTAGCGCTCATATCCTCGTCGCGGTCCGGGCGGAATTTGATCGCGCGGCCGAGCTTCTTGGCGGCAATCGCCGCAAGTGCTGCGAACTGATTGCCCTGCGTCTCCTTGCCGCCGAAGCCGCCGCCCATGCGGCGCACGTTGACGGTCACGGCGTTGGAGGGAATATCGAGCACATGGCCGACGATGTGCTGGATCTCGCTTGGATGCTGCGTCGAGGACCAGACGGTGACCTCGTCGTCCTCGCCGGGGATCGCCACGGCGATATGGCCTTCGAGGTAGAAATGCTCCTGTCCGCCGATGCGCATCTGACCTTTCACACGCATGGCGGCATTCGTCATTTCCGTATCCGGCTCGCCGCGCCGCAGCGTCATCGGGGTGATGACCAGCGGGCTGCCATTGGCGAGCGCCCCGTCGATATCGCTCCAATGCGGCAGGTCGCGATAGTCGATCTTTGCCAGCCGCGCGGCGCGGCGGGCGGCATCACGCGTCTCGGCGATGACGGCAAAGATCGGCTGGCCGTGGAACTGAACTAAAGTTTCGGCCAGCAGCGGCTCGTCATGGCTGCCGTTGGAGCTAACGTCGTTGGCGCCGGGGACATCCTTGCCGGTGAAGACCCAGACGACGCCGGGATAGGCGGCGACCGCGGAGAGATCGATAGCGGCGATTTCGGCATGTGCCCGGTCGGAGAGGCCGAGGGCGCCGTGCAGCAGACCTGCGGGTTCCGGAATATCGTCGATATAATCGGCGGTTCCGGTCACATGCTTATGCGCTGAATCATGTCGCTGCGAGCCGTGCATCGGGCCTGCGATGATGGCTTTGCGCTCTTCGAAGGTGGACTTGTCCATTAGCGCCTCCCTCCGCGAAGGGAGTGAGGGGAGGCGACCGCGACCGTTCCCATCGAAGCTTGCCACCAGGTCTTGGAGATCAGGCTGAAGATCGATTTTTCCATCACGCCACCTCCTCGAACCGCTTCAGTTCGGCCGGCGCGCCGACGGTCTCAAGATAGAACCGCGTCAACAGGTTCTTCGCCGTCAGCTGGCGGTATTCCGCCGTCGCGCGCCAGTCGGTCAGCGGCTGGTAATCGGCGTCGAATGCGGGGCGGGCTGCCTCGATCGTCACTTCCGTCCATGGTTTGCCAATCAACTCGGCCTCCACCGTGCGGGCGCGTTTCGGCGTCGCCGCCATGCCGCCGAAGGCGATGCGAATATCGGTGATCATCTCGGCATCGTCGAGCGTCAGCAGGAAGGCGCCGAGCACGGCAGTGATGTCCTCGTCGCGGCGCTTGGTGATCTTGTAGGCGGCAAAGCGGCTCATTGCTGCGGGGTAGGGCACGAAGACGCTCTCGACGAATTCGCCGGGCTTCCGGTCCTGCTTGCCATAGGCGATGAAGAAATCCTCGAGCGGCATTCTGCGCTGGCCTTGCAGGGACCGCAACGTCAGCGTCGCGCCGAGCGCGATCAGCGGCGGCGGGCTATCGCCGATCGGCGAGCCGTTGGCGATGTTGCCGCCGATCGTGCCCATGTTGCGCACCTGCTCGCCGCCGATGCGATCGATCAGCCGCCCGAGCGCCGGGATTTTCTTGGAGATCGCCTCGAAGGCCCTGGTGTAGCTGACGCCGGCGCCGATGGTGACGCCGTCCTCGCCTTCCGTAACCGACTGCAATTCGCTGAGGTGATTGATGAAGACGACCGGGCTCAGCCTGCGCATCTGCTTCGTCACCCAGAGGCCGACATCGGTCGCGCCGGCGACGATAATCGCGTCGGGTTCCTGCGAAAGGACCTCGGCCAGCGCCTGGACAGAAGCCGGCACGATCAGCCGGTCTTCGCCATTCCCAATCCTGATCGTGCCGCTCGCCTGCATTGCCCAAAGCCGCGCGACGATTTCCGAGCGCGTCCGTTCCAGCGGGTCGAAGAGCGTACTCGGCCGCACCAGGCTCACCTGCTCGGCGGCCTTGACGATCGGCTCGTAGCCCGTGCAGCGACAGAGATTGCCTTGTAGCGCCTTTTCAATTTCCTGGCGGCTCGGCTTTTCCTTGGCGAGCCAGAGACCGTAAAGCGACATGACGAAGCCCGGGGTACAGAAGCCGCATTGCGAGCCATGACAATCGACCAATGCCTGCTGGACGGGATGCAGCGCGCCGTTCTTGCCGGCCAGATGCTCGACGGTCACCACATGGCTGGCGTGCAGCGAACCCATGAAACGAATGCAGGCATTGACGGATTCATAGGCGAGCTTGCCGTCGGCCAGCCGGCCGACGAGCACGGTGCAGGCGCCGCAATCGCCTTCCGCGCATCCTTCCTTGGTGCCCGTCAGCTGTCGCTTCAACCGCAGAAAATCGAGAAGCGTCTCGGTTGGCCTGACATCGGTGAGTGTGATGTCCTCGCCATTCAGGATGAAGCGGATGCTGTCGTTCATGATGTTCCTATTGTTGTTTTTCCAAATGGTTAAGCCGCCGTCCAGCCACCGTCAATCGAGATGTGCGTTCCCGTCACCTGCCGGGCGGCATCGCTGGCGAGATAGAGCGACAGTGCGCCGATTTCTTCGGCCTTGACGAATTCATGCGTCGGCTGCGCCTTGAGTATGACCTCGCTCTTCACCTGTTCCTCGGTCATGCCGCGGGCCTTTGCGGTATCCGGTATCTGCTTCTCTACGAGCGGCGTCAGCACGTAGCCGGGGCAGATGGCGTTCACGGTCACACCGAATTCGGCGAGCTCCAGCGCTGCCGTCTTCGTCAGGCCTAATATACCATGTTTTGCCGCGACATAGGCGGATTTGAAAGGGGAGGCGACGAGCCCGTGGGCCGAGGCGATGTTGATGATCCGGCCGTACTTCTTCGCTTTCATCAGCGGGATCGCGGCGCGCATGGTATGAAAGGAACTCGACAGATTGATCGCGATGATCTGATCCCATTTCTCGATCGGGAAATCCTCGACCTTCTCGACATGCTGAATGCCGGCATTGTTGACCAGGACATCGACGCCGCCGAAGGTCTTGGCCGCCGTTTCGATCAGGTCGGCGATCTCTGCGGGCTTGGTCATGTCGGCCGGATGATAGAGCGCCCGGCCTTTGGATAATGATTCAAGCCGTTCGACGATCGCCTTGATTTCATCAGCCTTTCCAAAACCGTTGATGACGATGTTGTCGCCCGTTTCTGCGAAGGCAGTGGCGATCGCAAGGCCGATGCCGCTGGTGGAACCGGTGACGACGACTGTTCTGCTCATGCTGTTCTCCCTGAAATGGCGATGCTGCGGTGCAGCGCTTAGCTGCGAGGTTATGCCCAAAGCCGGCGGGCTGGCAATTCCGCTTTATTCGCTTTTCTCGCTCCCATCCGTGTCCTATTGATTTGCTTCGACAATTGACATGCTGAGGGAGGGTTTTCATGAGCGGATATGTTCTGGCGATCGATCAGGGAACGACGTCGACGCGGGCGATCGTCTTCGATGGCGACATGCATGTCGCCGGCAAGGGCCAGAAGGAATTTACCCAGATCTACCCGCGCTCCGGCTGGGTCGAGCACGATCCCGAGGAAATCTGGGATTCGGTCGTCTCCACCGTCCACATGGCGCTGCGCGATGCCGGGATCGAGGCTAGGGATCTTGCAGCACTCGGCATCACCAACCAGCGCGAGACGGTGGTCGTCTGGGAACGCGAGACGGGTCGGCCGATCCAGAATGCCATCGTCTGGCAGGACCGGCGCACGGCAAGCTATTGCGACAATCTGAAAAGGCAGGATCTCGAGCGGCTGTTCACGAAGAAGACCGGCTTGATCCTCGATCCCTATTTTTCCGGCACCAAACTTTCCTGGATGCTTGCAAACGTGAAGGGCGCGCGGGCGCGCGCTGCCAGGGGCGATCTCTGCTTCGGCACGATCGACACTTTCCTGATCTGGCGGCTGACGGGTGGCAAGAGCTTCGTCACCGATGCCACCAATGCCTCGCGCACGCTGATGTACAATATTGCCGAAAACGCGTGGGACGAGGATCTGCTCGATATTCTGAGGGTCCCCGCCGCGATGCTGCCGGAGGTCAAGGATTGCGCCGCGGATTTCGGCACCGTCGATCCTGATATCTTCGGTGCTGCTATCCCCATCCTCGGCGTTGCCGGCGACCAGCAGGCGGCCACCATCGGCCAGGCGTGTTTTGCGCCGGGCATGATGAAATCGACCTATGGCACTGGCTGTTTCGCGCTGCTCAACACCGGCGCCGACATGGTGCGTTCCAAAAATCGGCTGCTGACCACCATCGCCTATCGCCTGAACGGCGAGACGACCTATGCGCTGGAGGGTTCGATCTTCATCGCCGGCGCCGCCGTGCAATGGCTGCGGGACGGGCTCGGCATCATCGGCAGCGCGGCGGAGACCAACGCGCTTGCCGAAAGGGCCGATCCGACGCAGGAGGTCTATCTGGTGCCCGCCTTCACCGGTCTCGGCGCGCCGCATTGGGATGCCAAGGCGCGGGGCGCGATCTTCGGGCTGACGCGCAACAGCGGCCCGGCGGAACTCTCCCGAGCGGCGCTGGAGGCCGTCTGCTATCAGACCCGCGATCTGCTCGACGCCATGCAGAAGGACTGGAAGAACGGCACTGAGGACACAGTGTTGCGCGTCGACGGCGGCATGGTCGCCTCCGACTGGACGATGCAGCGCCTTGCCGATCTGCTCGATGCGCCGGTCGATCGCCCGATGATCCTGGAGACGACGGCGCTGGGGGCTGCCTGGCTCGCCGGCAGCCGGGCAGGGGTGTGGCCGGACAGGGACGGTTTTTCGGCGACCTGGAAACGGGATCGGCGGTTCGAGCCAGACATGGACGAGAAGGTGCGGGCGGCGAAGCTCAAGGGTTGGAAGAATGCGGTTAAGCGGACGCTGAGCGAGGGCTGAGGCGCGATCAGCGCCCTCATGTAGCGCCGCTCGTCCCGGGAGATGCCAGCCATTTCTTCAGCTATGACGCCGTCCGTGCTCCGGAAGATCACGAATTTCCGGTCAATAATTTTTTGATGCGGCCTGTCGGGTAAGCGGTTACTCCTTCGTCATTCAAAAAGAGGAGTGAGCGATGCTTTATGCAATCCTTTGTTACGCCCATGAGGAAACCGTCTTCGCCTGGACCAAGGAGGAAGAAGCTGCCGTCATGGAGAAGCTCTACGCCGTGCAGGAGCCGCTTGCCGCATCCGGCAAACTCGGCCCCGTCGGCCGGCTGATGCCGACGACGGCCGCGACCACCGTGCGCAAGGGCAAGGACGAGCCCTTGGTCATTGACGGACCTTTTGCGGAAACGAAAGAGGCGCTTCTCGGCTTCTACGTCGTCGACTTTGAAACGCTCGACGAGGCGATCACCTTCTCGAAGCAGCTTTCATCCGTCAATCCAGGTTCCACCTCTTACGAAATTCGGCCTTTCTACGTCTTCAGGCCCGGAGATGCTTCATCATGACAGACATTGCCTGGATCGACCTCGCGCTTGCATCGGCCCGCCCGAAGGCGCTCGGCGCGCTGCTGCGCTATTTCCGCAATCTCGATACCGCGGAAGAGGCGTTTCAGGAAGCGTGTCTGAGGGCGATTCGAACATGGCCGGAGAAAGGGCCACCGCGCGATCCCACAGCCTGGCTCATCTTCGTCGGTCGAAACAGCGGTATCGATGCGGTGCGCAAGCGGGCGAAGATCCAGGCTCTGCCGGATGAGGACGTCATCTCCGATACCGAGGATGCCGAAAGCGATATCGTCGAGCGGCTGGACGATTCCAATTATCGCGACGATATTCTGCGGCTGTTGTTCATCTGCTGCCATCCCGATCTACCGGCGACCCAGCAGATCGCGCTGGCGTTGCGCATCGTATCCGGTCTTTCGGTGCCGCAGATCGCGCGTGCCTTCCTGGTTTCCGAGAGCGCCATGGAACAGCGCATCACCCGGGCCAAGGCGCGCGTCGCCAAGGCCGGCGTGCCTTTCGAAACGCCGAGCCCGCAGGAGAGGGCCGAACGGCTCTCGATCGTCAGCACGATGATCTACCTGATCTTCAACGAGGGCTACAGCCAGGCCGATCCCAGGCATGAGGCGGCTGCCTTCAGCGACGAAGCGATCCGGCTGGCGCGATTGATGCTGCATATCTTCCCATCCGAACCGGAGCTGATGGGGCTGCTTGCGCTCATGCTTCTGCAGATCTCGCGCCGGCCGGCACGCTTCAACGCCGGGGACGAGATCGTCCTGCTCGAAGATCAGGACCGGTCGCTGTGGAACCAGCCCTTCATCAATGAGGCCTTAGCGCTGCTCGACAAGGCGCTGCGCCATCGTCAGCCTGCCCCTTATCAGATTCAGGCGGCCATCGCTGCTGTTCACTCCCGCGCAAAACGCGCTGGGGATACCGACTGGGTGGAGATCGATCTGCTTTATCGCGCGCTGGAGCGTCTCCAGCCGTCGCCTGTCATAACGCTCAACCGGGCCGTCGTCGTCTCCAAGCTCCAGGGTGCGCAGGATGCGCTCGACCTCATCGATCCGCTTGGCGAAAAACTTGGCGGCTATTTCTACTATCACGGCTTACGGGGCGGGCTGCTGAAGCAGCTTGGCTTGACCAGTCAGGCGCGCGAAGCCTTCGACCGGGCCATTGCACTTGCCCATTCGGCGGCTGAGGCAGCCCATATCCGCCGACAGATCGACAAGATGCAGGAAGAGGCTACGCATCCGGTCGCAAAATAAAATGCGAAAAGAACTGCGCGCTGTCGGAACGGCGAACGTCGACACGTCCTTGTAGCAACCTGATAGGAAACAGGTTTCATTCAAATGGAGAGATGTCGATATGACCGCCAGCACGCAACATGAACTCGTCCTCGTTCGCGAATTCGACGCGCCACGCGAGAAGATCTACAAGGCATGGACTAATCCTGATCTGCTGAAGCAGTGGTTCGTGCCGCGTCCCTGGGGGGTGGCGGAAGCGACGCTCGACGTCCGCCCCGGCGGTTCGAGTGTGGTCGTCATGCATGACCCCGAGGGCAATCAGTACCCAAACCGCGGCGTCTATCTCGAGATCATCGAGAACGAGAAGATCGTCTTCACCGATGCCTATACAAGCGCCTGGGTGCCGTCCGAGAAACCTTTCTTCACGGGCGTCATCCTGCTTGAAGATCTCGGCAACGGCCGGACGAAATATACGGCCAAGGCGCTGCACTGGCGCGCCGAGGACAAGGAAGCGCACGAGAAGATGGGCTTCCACGAAGGATGGGGCAAGGCAGCGGACCAGTTGGCGGAGTTGCTGGCGAAGATGTAAGCGGGGGCGAGGCGGCGCGGCGAGACCGCGTCGTCCTGGCAGTTGAAGCATCGTCTAAGACGGTTCGAAAGATGATTCCGCCGGCGCTTCGAAGTCGTTGAATTCAGATTCGAATTGGTCGCCGATTGATCTTCCGGATCCCCAAAGACATCATGCCGCCCATCGAAATTCTCGAACATTCCTTTCCAGAATTTGTATTTGCGCTCTATCCCCGGCATCCTTATCTCAGCCGAGAATTCAACAGGATGCAGATGATGGAACTGGGGCTTTACACATTCGCCGACGTCAATCCCAACCCTGCCGGCAGCAGAGGCGTCGAAGGGGCGGAGCGGCTGAAGAACCTGATCGAGGAGATCGAGCTTGCCGATCAAGTGGGGCTCGATGTCTTCGGGCTCGGCGAACATCATCGGCCGGACTATGCCGCATCCGCTCCCGCAGTCGTCTTGGCCGCGGCCGCCGTCAAGACCAGAAGTATCCGGCTGACCAGTGCCGTCACCGTGCTCTCCTCCGACGATCCCGTGCGCGTCTTCCAGCAGTTCTCGACGCTCGATCTGCTTTCCAACGGCCGGGCCGAGATCATGGCAGGGCGCGGCTCCTTCATCGAGTCCTTCCCGCTATTCGGCTACAATCTCGAAGACTACGACCAGCTTTTCGAGGAGAAGCTTGATCTGCTGCTGGCGCTGCGCGACAACGAGGTTGTGGAATGGAAGGGTGAGCTTCGCGCGCCGATCAACGGGCGCGGCGTCTATCCGCGACCGCTGCGGGATCCGTTGCCGCTCTGGGTTGCCGTCGGCGGCACGCCGCAGTCGCTGGCGCGCGCTGGCGCGCTGGGCCTGCCGGTGGCGCTGGCGATCATCGGCGGCGAGCCGCGGCGTTTCGCGCCGCTCTTCGATCTCTACCGCGAGGCGGCGCGCCGGGCAGGTCAGGACCCGGCGAAGCTGAAGACCAGCATCAACGTCCATGGCTTCATCGCCGATACAACGGAGGCGGCGGCCAATCAGTTCTACGGGCCTCAAGCCGAGGTGATGAACCGCATCGGCCGTGAGCGCGGTTGGGGACCGACGAACCGGGCGCATTTCGACATGTCGCGCGGGCCGAATGGCGCGCTCTTCGTCGGTGATCCCGAGGCGGTCGCCGAAAAGATTATCGCCCATCACGCCCTCTTCAAGAACGACCGCTTCCTGCTGCAGATGGCGATCGGCCTGATGCCGCATGCCGAGATCATGCGCGGCATCGAGCTTTACGGCACGAAAGTCGCGCCGATCGTCAGAAAGGCATTGACTGAAAGGGGCGAAGAGGCGAAAGCCACGGCCTGACGAGCGCACAACGTCGAACATCGGAATCGATTTTCGAAAAAGGATTGTGCGCCACTTCAACGTGATGAGCGTCCTTCGCGCGTCCTGTCGAACGCGCGGCGGTCTAGAACAGGATGATTTTAGACCGGGTCGGCCTAAAATTTGAATCCGGTTCTAAATTAGATAGTTAGAGCATCATGTTGTCCGAAAACCGCTCACACGTTTCGGCATCATGCTCTGAGGCGGCCGCGGCCGTCCTGCGCAAGGCCGGAACAGACGAATGGTTATCGCAAACGACGACGAACTGGTAAAGCTCAAGGAGATCGGCCGGATCTGCGCCAACGCCATCCAAGTGATGGCAGCGGCGATGGAGCCCGGCATGACGACGCTGGAGCTCGACCAGATCGGCCGCAAGGTGCTCGAGGATTCGGGCGCGCGCTCGGCGCCAGAGTTCTGCTACCAGTTTCCCGGTGCCACCTGCATCAGTATCAACGAGGAAATCGCCCACGGAATTCCCGGCCCGCGCGTCATCCGCGCCGGCGATCTCATCAATATCGACGTCTCGGCGGAAAAGGATGGCTTCTTCGCCGATACTGGCGCTTCCTTCGCGGTGCCGCCGATCAAGCCAAAGATCGAGCGGCTCTGCCGCGACGGCAAACGGGCACTCTGGGTCGGGCTCAACCAGGTCAAATCGGGCGAGCCACTGGCAAAGATCGGCACCGCCGTCGGCGCCTTTGCGCAGAAGAACCGCTATACGCTGGTCGCCAATCTGGCGAGCCACGGCGTCGGCCGCTCGCTGCACGAGGAGCCGGCCGAGCTCTCGACCTGGCCGGACCCTTCGGAAAAACGGATGATGACGGAAGGTCTCGTCTTCACCGTCGAACCTTTTCTCTCGCTCGGCGCAACATGGGCCGAAGGCGGCGACGATGCCTGGACGCTCTATGCCGATCCGAAGGCGCCGACCGTGCAATATGAGCATACGGTGGTCGCGACGCGCAACGGGCCGGTGGTTCTGACCTTGCCGGATGAGCGGGCGTAAGACCGGTACTGAACAATGAAGAAAGGCGGCGGGAGCTGACTCTGTCTCAAATCCCGCCGTACAGTCTTCGTCTCAGCTCCGCGTTTCCGGCCTGCCGCCTTGCAGGATTTCGGTGGCGGCGCGTTCGAGGATGCCGGCGATGCGGGCAGCTTCGGGTTTCGACCAGGGATAGCGCATGCGCATCGCCGAGCGCAGCAGCATACGGGCGGCTCGGATATCGCCGCCGTCCTGCATGAAGTCGCCGTCATCACTGTCGTCGGCGCCGTGACGGTCTGTTTCGAAGACACGCTTCACGTGGGCCATCTTCTCGCCGATGCGTTCCAACTTGGCGAACGTATGCAGGATCATGGCACGGTTTTCCTCGACGCGGCGGCGGCCGGCCTCGGTGATGCGATAGAGCTTCTTGGCGCCCTCAGCCTCCACCTCGGCAAGACTGGTTTCCTCGAGATAAGTGAGGGCGGGATAGATGACGCCCGGACTCGGCACGTAGAAGCCGCCCGAGCGCTCTTCCAATATCTTTATCAATTCGTAGCCGTGGCGCGGCTGCTCAGCGAGCAGCGCCAGGATGACCAGTTGTAGATCGCCGGCCGCGAATTTGCGGCCCATGCGGAAATCTCCGCCGAACATGCCGCCTTTAAAACCTCTCATGATTCTTCCTTTCATCGTTAGAAGTATCGTTAGCTATGTCGTAAAATATATATCGTAAGATATTCGCTTTCAAGCGCGACCGAAAATTTTTGACGTTTCTGGAAATTGATCGATCGATCAGAATTACTTGATTGTGATGCCGGTGCTGCAGCGCGATAAACGCGGCATGCTCGAGCGCATCCGTCACTCCCCGCCGAACCTTGTCTCCACCGCCGCTGCCGGCGCCGTTGCCATGGCCGCGGCCATGGGCTTCGGGCGCTTCTCCTACACGCCGATCCTGCCCGGGATGATCAGCGGCGTGCCGCTTTCGGCAGCGGATGCAGGCTTCATCGCGTCGGCCAATTTCGTCGGCTATCTCGTCGGCGCCGTGCTTGCAGCCTATGGCTGGGCGGCAGGGCGGGAGCGGCTGGTGGCGCTGCTGTCGCTGCTGGCAACGGCGATCCTGCTTGCCGCCATGGCTGCCACCGATTCCGTCGCCGTCTTTGCCATCATTCGTTTCTTGGCCGGCGTCGCCAGCGCCTTTGCGATGGTCTTCACCTCGTCGATCGTGCTCAGCCACGGGGCTGCCGCTGGCAACGATCATGTGCAAGCAGCGCATTTCGGCGGGCCGGGTGCGGGTATCGCGCTGTCTTCGGTCATGGTGCTGCTGATCGGCCTCGGCTTTCACGACGGGCCGGGCGGCTGGCGGGCCGATTGGATCGGCGGGGCGCTCTATTGCGCAGCAAGCGTTGTCGTCGTCTTCCTGCTATTGCCGTCGGCGCCGGCGCAATCGGCGCAGGTGGGCAAGGAGCCGGCGCTCACCTGGAACCGGCCAATGGTGCTTCTGACGTTGTCTTACGGCCTGTTCGGCTTCGGTTACGTCATCACCGCGACCTTCCTCGTCACCATCGCGCGCCTTTCTGCAACCGGACCCTTCGTCGAATTCCTCTGCTGGTTCATCGCCGGCCTGACGGCGGCGGTGGCGCTGTTTGCCTGGAAGCCGCTGGTCAAGCCGCTCGGGCTTGGCGGGGTCTATGTCGCAGCGCTTCTGATCGAGGCCGCCGGTGTGCTTGCGACCGTAGCGCTGCCGCCTTCCGTCGCACCGCTGATCGGCGGGGCGCTGTTCGGGGCGACGTTCCTGGCAATCACGGCTTATGGGCTGCAGATCGGCCGCAAGCTTTCGCCTGACAGTCCGCGGCGGATCCTGGCGATGATGACGGCCGCCTTCGGCCTCGGCCAGATCGTTGGGCCTGTTGTTGCCGGCTGGATCGCCGAGCGTAGCGGCAGCTTCACCGTCCCGACAGTGATCGCCGCCGTGGCACTCGTCGCCTGCGCGGCGCTGGTGATGCCAGTGATCAAGAAAATCGCTTAACCGGTTACATCTCCGTAACAATCGGCCGAACCCATTGCTGCGTCCTTCGAACTGCCTTAGTTTCCGGCACAATCAGTGTTCGACGACACTCCCGAGACTCACAGTTCAGGAAAGCAAAGCTCCCCGTGTTCCTATCTTTTTTCCCAAAGCCAAAGGCTTTCTTCATATCGGCAATGATCTGGTGTCTGGCCGCGGTGCTTCTGTGGTACTTTGGTGGCGAGCAGGCCGGCGCTTTGATTGGTTTGCCGCCCCTGGCGCAAGGGCAGGAAGCGCCGGTTGGCGTGTCTGTCTTCTGGTCTGCGCCATTCTTGTGGTTCTATATTTATTACGTCATCGTCGTTGCGCTGTTTACGGCGTTCTGGTTTTGGTACAGTCCGCATCCTTGGCAGTACTGGTCCATTCTTGGTACTGCACTGATCATTTTCAATACCTATTTTTCGGTACAGGTCAGCGTGGCGGTAAACGCTTGGTATGGTCCCTTCTATGATCTGGTGCAGAAGGCGCTGCAGACTGTCGGTTCCGTTCCAGCGTCCGAGTTCTATGGAAGCATGCTGGTTTTCGCCGGTATTGCATTCGTGGCGATCACAGTCGGCGTTTTTAACCTGTTCTTCGTAAGCCATTGGGTATTTCGTTGGCGCACGGCGATGAACGATTATTATATGGCACATTGGCCCAAACTGCGGCATGTGGAAGGTGCATCTCAGCGTGTGCAGGATGACACGATGCGCTTTTCATCGACCATTGAAAGCTTGGGCGTCAGCCTTGTCAGCTCTGTCATGACACTGATCGCATTTCTGCCCGTGCTTTTTCGGTTGGGCGCAAACATCACCGAATTGCCGTTGATCGGCAGTGTGCCACACGCGCTTGTTTGGGCTGCGATCTTTTGGTCGCTGTTCGGAACGATCTTCCTGGCGATTGTCGGCGTTAAGCTTCCAGGACTGCAATTCCTGAATCAGCGCGTGGAGGCTAGGTATCGCAAGGAGTTGGTCTATGGCGAAGACTATGCGGATCGCGCAACGCCGCCGACCGTGGCGGAACTGTTCGCTAATGTCCGGCGGAACTATTTCCGCATATATTTTCACTACGCGTATTTCAACGTTGCGCGCATCTTCTATTCTCAGGCCGACAATATATTCAGTTTCGTTGTGCTAGTTCCCTCGATCGTCGCCGGTAAGTTGACGCTGGGATTGATGACGCAGATCACCAATGTCTTCGATCAGGTTCGTGGATCATTTCAGTATCTTGTCGGCTCATGGACGACGATCATCGAGCTGATTTCCATTTACAAGCGACTTCGGGCCTTCGAAGCCGCAATTGATAACGAGCCGTTGCCTGAGATCGAGCAGCGCTACCTGGCGCGCGAGGCGGGTGTCGTGCACGCCGACGGCTGATGGGCAAGGCCTGCCCGGAGGGGAAGGGTAGGTTAGGGATTTTATTGCGGTATGTTGCAAACGTCTCTCGCCCAGCCCTCCTCATCCGTCTGTCCGCACCTTCTCTCCGCGGGGAGAGGAGACTTGCCGCAACGTCTCGATTTCCCCTTCTCTCCTTGGGACGAAGCTGCCGGTAGGGCGGACGCGGGGCGACACGGCATGCCGTCCCATCCAATAGAACCTGATGGGGACACTTTGCTGTCTCGGTAATGCTTTGCCGGCAGCCCCGAGCCATAGCCGCCATCAAAGACCTGACGTCTGCAATCTGCCGCGGGCCTCGATCATCGGGATCGCCTCCGAATAGCTGACGCAGGCGACGTCGGCGCGGTGGCAGACGTCGCTGACCAGGCGGTCGAGCGCCCGCCAATAGGCGCCGCCGTTCATTTCGACGAAGTGGAAGCCGAGCTGTAGCGGGACGCGGGCGCCGGCATACTGTTTGTCGAAAGCTTCCTTGAAAGCGGCATAGGCGCGATCCTCGAATTCCGCGGAATCGGCCGTATCCTCCTCACCCTTGGAATGGCGGACGAAGAGATTGTAGTCCATGCCGATGATCGGCTTCTCGTTCGGGCCTTCGGGGATCAGCGGCAGGCCGAAGCGGATGATGCCGTCTTCCTCGACAGGCATGGCAGGCCCTTTGGTGACCAGGCTCGCATCATAAGTGAAGCCCGCCTTCTTTTCGGCGGCGATCATGTCAGCGCCCGCGGTTGCCGAGAGATAGGGGGCGCGAAAGCCCTTGATGGCGTGATCGACCAGATCCTGCCAACCGGTCGGCTCCTGCAGGCCGACGCTCTTCCAGGCGTTTTTCAACGTCGCATGAAAGGTTGCGTATTCGGCCGACCAGTCGGCCTCGCTCCAGAGGCGGCCGTCGAAATGGCCACAGGCATGGCTCGATATGTCGTGTCCTTCGAGGTGGGCGTGCCAGATATTGCCGAGGCGCTCGCGGATCTCGTCGTCGCTCTGCGCGAAGCCGACATTGGATTTTCCGCGTTTCTGGTGCGGCGCCTGATAGGCCTTCTTCGCCGCCTCATTCATCAGGAAGGTGCAGGAGAGAAAATAGGTGAAGTGGGCGCCGTTTTTCGCCGCCATCTCGCGGCTCTTCAGCCAGAGTGCGTTGTCGTGGGCGCCGTCGAAGGAAATGATGACGAGCTGTTTCGGCCGGTCGGCCGCCTCGGCGATTGCCGGGAGCATGAACGAGGCAGCCAGACAGGTGGAGAGGAGAAGACGGGACATGGACACCGCGACAATTTGTTCGCGGTTTCCCTCCGACAGAATTGCGGCGAAGCTGCGGTCGCGCTGGCATTTTTTCACGCCAGCCGTTAGAGCCTTTCCTGGTCAGATGTGACAAACGGTACGGAAGGGATCCGCAATGACATTGCTTATCGTCGGCATCATACTTTTCCTCGGGGTGCATCTGGTGCGGGTGGTGTCGCCGGACTTTCGCCGCTCGATGATTGCAAGCCTCGGCGAGAAGGGCTGGCGGGCGGCCTATTCGATCGCCAGCATCGCCACGCTGGTTCTTTTGATCTACGGCTTCGGGCAGGCGCGTGATGTGACCGGCACGCTGTACAATCCGCCGGTCTGGATGGCGCATATAACAATCACGCTGATGCTGATCGCGATGATCTGTCTCGTCGCCTCGCTGCTGCCGGCGGGGCATATTGCAACCAAGACCAAACATCCGATGGTGCTGTCGGTGAAGATCTGGGCGCTGGCGCACCTGCTCGCAAATGGCGAGACGTCGTCGGTCCTGCTGTTTGCCGCCTTTCTCGGCTGGGGCGTCATCCTGCGCATTTCCTTGAAACGGCGGCAGCGGGCGGGCGAGATCACGCTCCGGCCGTTCGTCTCGGCCAAATACGACCTCTATGCCGTCGTCATCGGCATCGTCGTTTGGGCGCTGATCATCTGGAAGCTGCACGAATGGTTGATCGGGGTTTCGCCGCTCGTCATGTGACCGGCGCATAACCCCGAAATTCGATTCCGATTTTCGGGAAGGATTATGCGCGGATTCAAAGTGTTAGAGCGTCCTTAGCACGTCCTGTTGGACGCGCGGCGCTCTAATCTTTCACATCCCCCTTACAACGGCTGCAAAATGGGGTAGAAGGCCCGATAATATGCGTTTTGCATTGTGTATGGGTATTTCCGCGGCCGGAGACGAGAATGGCATTCAACGACGACAGCTTCATCCGTGAAGTCAATGAGGAATTGCGATCCGACCAGATGAAGGGCGTCTGGCGCCGGTTCGGCCGCTATATCATCGTCGTCGCCATTCTGATCGTCGTCGGCACAGCCGGCAAGGTTCTCTACGAGTATTGGGACGACAACCGTTCCTCCGGCACCGGCGACCAGTTTCTGGCGGCGATGAAGCTTGCCGACGAGAACAAGAACGACGAGGCGCTGGCCGCGCTCGACAAGCTCGAGAAGGAAGGCCATGGCGCCTATCCGGTGCTGGCGCGGATGCGGGCCGCGACCGTCCAGGTGCAGAAGGGCGATACCGCCGCGGCAATCGCCGCCTTCAACGAGATCGGCAAGGACAATGCCGTTCCGGCCGCCGTGCGCGATGCCGCCAAGATGCGTGCCGGCTGGCTGCTCATCGAGAACGGCGCTTACGAACAGGTTTCGGCCGCGATCGAGGAAATGGCTGTTCCTGGTAACGCCTTCCGTCATTCGGCGCGCGAGGCACTCGGCCTTGCCGCTTACAAAGCCGGCAACATGGCGCAGGCGCGGCAGTGGTTCCAGTCGATCGTCGATGATACCGACAGCCCACGCAATGTTGCCAATCGCGCCCATATGATGCTTGATCTGATTACCGCATCCGGCAAGGCGCCCGCCGCTCAGGGCTGATCGCGTTAAGGACAAGATATGAGTTTCACGGTCGCCATCGTCGGTCGTCCGAATGTCGGCAAGTCGACACTTTTCAACCGGCTGGTAGGTAAGAAGCTGGCGCTTGTCGACGACACGCCGGGTGTTACCCGCGACCGCCGGCCGGGCGATGCGCGGCTGATGGGCCTGACCTTCACGATCATCGATACGGCTGGTCTGGAAGAGGCCGACGCGGAGAGCCTGCAGGGCCGGATGCGGGCGCAGACGGAAGCGGCGATCGACGAGGCGGATCTTTCGCTTTTCGTCGTCGACGCCAAGAGCGGATTGACGCCCGTCGATACCGACCTTGCCGAAATGTTGCGCCGGCGCGGCAAGCCGGTGGTGCTTGTCGCCAACAAATCCGAAGCGCGGGGCTCCGACAGCGGCTTTTATGACGCCTACACGCTCGGGCTCGGTGAGCCGACGCCGATTTCGGCCGAACATGGGCAGGGCATGCTCGACTTGCGCGATGCGATCGTTGCGGCAATCGGCGAGGACCGGGCCTATCCCGCCAAGGAGGATGTCGCCGTCACAGATGTCGACATTCCACAGACGGAAGGCGAGGACAGCGACGCGGACGAAGAGCCGGCCTATGACGAGACGAAGCCGCTCAGGGTGGCGATCGTCGGCCGGCCGAATGCAGGAAAATCGACGCTGATCAACCGTTTCCTCGGCGAGGACCGGCTTTTGACCGGGCCGGAGGCAGGCATCACCCGCGACTCCATCTCGGTCGAATGGGACTGGCGCGGCCGCACTATCAAGATGTTCGATACGGCAGGCATGCGCCGCAAGGCGCGGGTGATCGAGAAGCTGGAGAAGCTTTCGGTTGCCGATGCGCTGCGCGCCATCCGCTTCGCGGAAACCGTCGTCATCGTCTTCGATGCAACGATCCCTTTCGAAAAGCAGGACCTGCAGATCGTCGACCTGGTGCTGCGCGAGGGCCGTGCCGCCGTGCTCGCCTTCAACAAGTGGGACATGATCGAAGACCGGCAGGCGGTGCTTGCGGATCTGCGCGAAAAGACCGACCGCCTGCTGCCACAGGCGCGCGGCATCCGCGCCGTGCCGATCTCCGGCCAGACCGGCTGGGGACTGGACAAGCTGATGCAGTCGATCATCGACACGGACAGGGTCTGGAACAAACGCATCTCGACGGCGCGTCTCAACCGCTGGCTGGAGACGCAGCAGATTCAGCATCCGCCTCCGGCCGTTTCCGGCCGCCGCATCAAGCTGAAATATATGACGCAGGTCAAGGCCCGCCCGCCGGCCTTCATGATCTCCTGCACCCGCTCGGATGCGCTACCGGAATCCTATACACGCTATCTAATCAACGGGTTGCGCGCCGATTTCGACATGCCGAGCGTGCCGATCCGCATCCATTTCCGTTCGCCTGATAATCCGTTCGAAGGCAAGAAGAGGCGGACGTAGGGTTCAGGGGGCCGTGGTGGGAACACCCCTCTGCCTTGTCGGGCATCTCCCCACAAGGGGGAGATCGGATGGCCGTTGAGGCTTCCCAAAACAACTCCGCTTGGCGATTAAATATCGACAGAGAGGGACGAAGCGCTCGCCTCCTGCTGATCTCCCCTCCTATGGGGGCGATACCCGGCAGGCAGGGGGCATACCACAAAGCGCTGTGATACCCAGTCCGGTTAGCTGCTAAACCACGCTTCGATTCAGCGCCTCACGCAGCGCCACGATCTCGGCCTGCAGGCGGGTGAGGTCAACCGCATCGCGACCGCTGGCAGCGGCGATGCAACCCGGGATGCCGATCGCCTTTTCCTTCAGGCGAATGCCTTCTTCGCTCAAGCGAATGACGACGACGCGTTCGTCCTCCCGGCTGCGTTCGCGTCTGACATAACCTGCGGTTTCAAGGCGTTTGAGCAGCGGGGTCAGCGTGCTCGATTCCAGGAAGAGCTTTTCACCCAAGCCGCCGACGGTCTGGCCGTCCTGTTCCCAGAGCGAAACCATCGCCAGATATTGCGGATAGGTGAGGCCGAGCGTGTCGAGCAGCGGCTTGTAGACGCGGTTCAGTGCGTGGCTTGCCGTATAGACGGCAAAGCAGATGAAATTGTCGAGCTTCAACTGATCCTGCATGGGAAATCTCCAAAATCAAACAAATTTACATCGTGCGATAAATAATCGTAGCCGCTTTTTATGCATGGTAGCTATGCAGAAATATAAATTGTGCCATAAACAATCGTGCGCGATATAAAGTCAGTGTTCACAACGAACACCGAACCCGAGAGGACAAGACAATGTCGACCATCAAGACCGTAGTTTCCGCAGCAGCACTGCTCGCAGCCTCCGCCGTTGGCGCGCTTGCCGATCCGGTACTCGAACCGACAACGCAGAAATTCATCGACGGGCTTGCCGGCGGCAAGCCGATCTACACGCTGTCGCCGGCCGATGCCCGCAATGTCCTTGCCGGCGCGCAGAAGGGCGATGTGAAGAAGCTTGCTGCTAAGGAAGAGGACCGGGTCATCAAGGCTGGTCCGACAGGCAGCATCAAGCTGCGCATCGTCCGCCCGGAACATGCCAAGGGCACACTGCCGGTCATTCTCTATTTCCATGGCGGCGGCTGGGTGCTGGGCGATGCGGATACGCATGACCGGCTGGTGCGCGAGATCGCCAACGGCGCCGATGCCGCTGTCGTCTTCGTCGACTACGAGCGCTCGCCGGAAGCCCGCTATCCCGTTGCCATCGAGCAGGCTTATGCTGCGACCAAATATGTCGCCGAGCATGCCAAGGAGTTCAAGGTCGACGCCTCCATGCTCGCGGTCGCAGGCGATAGCGTCGGCGGCAACATGGCGGCGGTGGTGACGCTGCTTGCCAAGGAACGCGGCGGTCCTGCCATCGATCAGCAGGTGCTGTTCTACCCCGTCACCGACGCCAATTTCGACAATGGTTCCTACAACCAGTTCGCCGATGGCCCGTGGCTGACCAAGGAGGCGATGAAGTGGTTCTGGAACGCCTATCTGCCCGACGAAGCCAAGCGCAAGGAGCCGACGGCTTCGCCACTGCAGGCATCGCTGGAGCAGTTGAACGGCCTGCCGCCAGCGCTCGTCATCGTTGACGAGAACGACGTGCTGCGTGACGAGGGCGAGGCCTATGCCCGCAAGCTCAGCCAGGCCGGCGTGAAGGTCACGTCGATGCGATACAACGGCACGATCCATGACTTCGTGATGCTAAACGCCATTGCCGAAACGCCTGCCGCACGCAGCGCGATTGCGGTCGCGAACGACACGCTTCGCAGCGCGCTTCACAAGTAAAACCAATCAGTCTGCGGACGGGAGGGGCCCGGCGGTTTCGCCGGGCTTTCTGCTTCTTGGAAGCGATTTGGCAAACTGCCAGGCCTTCTTCCATTTCGGCGTGATGACGCCGTTGGCGGCGCGGATATTGTTGATGAACTGCAGTGTCGCCGCTTCCCAGGAATATTGCATGGCGAGTTCACGCGCCTTGCTGCGCGAGGCGGAGAGGGCGGCAAGGCAGGCGGCTTGCAGGTTGGCGTCGAGCGCCCCGACGTCACTGTCCTCGCCGATGATGTCGAGCGGGCCGGTGACCGGGTAGGCTGCGACCGGCACGCCCGATGCCAGTGCTTCGAGGATGGTGTTGCCGAAGGTGTCGGTGAGCGAGGGAAAGACGAAGACGTCGGCCTGGGCATAGGCTTTCGCCAGATCCTCGCCGAACTGCACGCCGGCGAAGAAGACGTCGGGATATTGCTTTTCGAGCTCGGCGCGGGCCGGACCGTCACCGACGACGACCTTGGAACCCGGCAGGTCGAGATCGAGGAAGGCCGGCAGGTTCTTTTCCAGCGCCACGCGGCCGACGGTCATGAAGATCGGACGCGGCAGGCCGAACGGGTTTTCCTCGAGCGCCATCGGACGGAACTGCGTGGCGTCGATGCCGCGGCTCCAGGGCATGAGGTTGCGGATGCCCTTTTCCGAAAGTTCGCGGGCAAGGCTCGGTGTCGCCACCATGCAGCCTGCGCCGCCATTGTGGAACCAGCGGACAAAGGAATAGAGCCAGCTCTTCGGTATGGGCAGGCGCGCGGAGACGTATTCCGGAAAGCGGGTGTGGTAGCTCGTCGAAAACGGCATGCGGTTCTTCAGGCACCAGCGGCGGGCGGTCAGCCCCAGCGGACCTTCGGTGGCAATATGCACGTAGGAGGGATTGTGCTTTTCGATCTCGCGGGCGATGCGGCGGTAATTGGCGATCGATAGGCGGATCTCAGGATAAGTCGGGCAGGGGATGCTGTTGAAGCGCTCCGGCGTCACCATCGAAACCTCGACGCCCATCTTCGCCAGTTCGCGATTGGTGTTCTCGATCGAGCGCACGACGCCGTTGACCTGGGGGTGCCAGGCATCGGTAACGATCACCAGCCTTTCGGGCAGGTTTCCGGCGGCTGCGGCATTGGCCCAGCTCTCGCCGCTATAAGTGTTTGCCGGACGTTGCAGCATGTCACGATTTCCATCCGCGTCGCAGTGATCTGGCAACGCTCAACCCCTCAGCGGGGTTCCGGAACGGCGATTCCCGCTTGCTTATTTTGAGGCATGACCATGATGGAAATATTACAGCCCATATTGCAAGGATTGCAGGGGCTTTCGCTGGCCTGATCGCCTCGATTATGTCGGCGGCGGGCGGCGGTTTTCATGCATAAAGAATGACGGCGCCGGTCCAGGACCGGCGCCGTTTGGGAGGTTAAGCGGCAGCGGAAGCCGAGCTTGCAGTCGGAACTTCCGAGATCGTCTTCAGAACCTGCGAAGCGATCTGGTAGGGGCAGCCCTGTGAGTTCGGGCGGCGATCTTCCAGATAGCCCTTGTAGTCGTTCTTGACGAAGGAGTGCGGAACGCGGATCGAAGCACCACGGTCGGCAACGCCGTAGGAGAACTTGTTCCACGGTGCCGTTTCGTGCTTGCCGGTCAGGCGCTTGTCGTTGTCAGGACCGTAGACGTTGATGTGGTCCA
>Ga0102593_1000627_pt1 | contig 53007 bp, 43 predicted proteins | sample AraplaCol_mMS_r2_2_FD_76862 | JGI IMG/M metagenome (GOLD analysis project Ga0102593, IMG submission 76862) | Arabidopsis root microbial communities from North Carolina, USA - plate scrape MF_Col_mMS_r2 (SPADES assembly) (version 2) | ecosystem: Host-associated > Plants > Roots > Endosphere... | reverse complement strand
CTTCTTTCAGCCATTCGGCAAAGAGCTTGAAGGGTTCGCCACTTTCGGTAAAGTCACCGCTTGTTAACTCGTTTGCCGACATATTGGTTCAAATGCCCCGGATTATTCAAAACTCGCCCAGCTTTTGATAACTGGACAGGATGCAGGGTGGAAGTCATAGCAAAGTCATATCGCCATACAAAGGGCCTGCGGCGTCGCAGCAGCACGTTCTTCGTCATCGGTGCCGCAATGCTTTCGCTTTCCGGCTGCCTGGCAGGCGGTATGGATTTTCTCAGCGAAGCCAAGGTCGACCGATCGGTGGCAACCGGCACGGTGCCGCAGACGCCGCCGAGCACCGATACGCTGTCGGACGAGATGACCGTGCGCAATGCCGTGACCTCGGCTGATGTGCAAAGGCTCGAGGGCCAACCGCTTCCCTGGGCGAATGCATCGACAGGCAGCGCCGGCGTCATCGATACGATCGTCGAGAATAACGAGTCGGGCCAGGTTTGCCGCCAGTTCCGCACGACGCGGCATTCCTATGTCGGCATCGCCAAATTCTACGGCAAGACCTGCCTCGTCGGCGGCGGCAACTGGCAGCTCTTGAGCTTCCAGCCGGAAAGCTGATCCGGCGGGAAAGCTGCTCCGGCGGGAAAGCTGATCCGGCTCGCCGACAGGTTAACGCCCGACACCTTTCGGCCGAATGCTTAGCAAAGAGCTAACCATTCGGCGCAAAACACCCCACATCTCTCCATAGAAATAAGAAGTGATTAGCAACTCCGACGCACGATCAGCGTTGAGAGTGGTTGTCCCTGCCTATGCGGCGGGATGGCGCGAATTGTTATTGGGCTTTTGATTTCGGAATTTCGGGATGCCGGGCAAGGACGTGGCTTCCCGCATCGCAACACCGGCGGTTTGACATGCGCGATCCTTATAAAATTCTGGGCGTCAAGCGCGACGCGGCAGCGGACGAGATCAAGGCGGCCTGGCGCAATATGGCCAAGTCAGCCCATCCCGACCACAATCAGGGTGACCCGACGGCAACCGCCCGGTTCGCCGAGATCGGCCGCGCCTATGAAACGCTGAAGGACCCGCGCAAACGCAGCCTGTTCGACAATGCCGTACGGATGGCGGAAGCCAAGAAGAACGAACAGACGATCATGCAGCAGCGCCAGGCCGCACGTGAGGCCGCAGTGCGCGCCAAGGCGGCGCAGGCCAATGCCGAGCGGGTGATGGAAGAGCTTGCGCGCGCCGCCCAGAAGGCCGCCGCCGACGGCTCCAGACAACAGGCAGGATCGGCCGAGCCCGCCGACGAGATGGTCGATCGCATTTTCGGCGCTCAGGCCCGCGCTGCGGCCGGCGGCCAGGCGCAGGCTCGCGCGCAACAGGCGCAATACCAGCAGGCCCAGAGCCAGCAGACACAGAATCAACAGGCCCAAAACCAGCAGGCTGGCGAGGCCGGCAGGCGCGTGGATGGCGACGCCGCCGAGGGTGAAACCAAGGGCGACGAGGAGGCCGGCGAGGCTGGGCCAAATGCCGGCGCCAACCTGCCGCTGCCGCTCAGTATCCTGACGTCCCTGGTGCGCCGGTTCACCGGCGCCAAGGATACCGGCCTGGAAAAAGCCCCCGACGAGGTGGCGACGGCGACGGTGACGATCGACGACGTGCTGAAAAGCGGCTGGATCACCGCCTCACTGCCGGAAGGTCGCGAGATCGGTTTCGCGTTGCCGGCCGGCACCAAGGATGGTCACGAGCTGCGGCTCAAGGGACAAGGCTTCAAGCTGCCGGGCATGCAGCGGGGCGATGCCGTCATCAACATTCGCATTGCGCCCGATCCACGCTTCACGGTCGACGGTTTCGATCTGCATGCGGTGCTGCCGCTCAGCATCGAAAATGCCGTGCTCGGCACCGAGGCGCGTATCGAAGGACCGAGCGGGCCGCTGAACGTGACGATCCCCGCATGGTCCGGCTCGGACAAGACGATTAGAATTCCCGGCCAGGGATTGCCTCGCGAAGAGGGCGGCAGAGGCGATCTCGTCGTCGAATTGCGCATTATCCTGTGGGAAAAGCCCGACGACAAAGTCACCGATCTCATGCGGAGCATGCGCGAAGGCCTGTTCCTGTGAAATATTTATGACTTTCGCACCCTTTGTTACGAAACCTAACAGTTGATGATCCAGGCCAAGCTTGAACCGATTAGCGGCCTATGCCATAGGCAGGATCAATCAGAATTCCTAGGGAGCGAAATATGGCTCAAGCATCCGGCCTCATGGCAGGCAAACGCGGCGTCATCATGGGTGTCGCCAACAATCGCTCGATTGCGTGGGGTATTGCCAAGGCCATTCATGCGCAGGGCGGAGAAGTCGCGCTCACCTACCAGGGCGATGCGCTGAAGAAGCGCGTCGAGCCGCTTGCCGCCGAAATCGGCGCAACGCTGGTCGGACACTGTGACGTTGCCGACGAAGCCACCATCGACGAGGTTTTCGCAAACGTCGAAAAGCTCTGGGGCAAGATCGATTTCCTGGTGCATGCGATCGGCTTCTCCGACAAGGACGAGCTCACCGGCCGCTACGTCGACACCTCGGCCGACAATTTCGCCAAGACGATGCAGATCTCCGTCTATTCCTTCACCTCGGTCGCACGCCGCGCCGAGAAGCTGATGACGGATGGCGGCGCTATGCTGACGCTGACCTATTACGGCGCCGAAAAGGTGATGCCGAACTATAACGTCATGGGTGTCGCCAAGGCCGCGCTCGAAGCGAGCGTCAAGTATCTGGCCGTCGACCTCGGACCGCAGAATATCCGCGTCAACGCCGTCTCGGCCGGCCCGATCAAGACGCTCGCAGCCTCCGGCATCGGCGATTTCCGCTATATTCTGAAGTGGAACGAATACAACGCGCCGCTGCGCCGCACCGTCACCATCGAAGAAGTCGGCGATGTCGGCCTCTATCTGCTGTCCGATCTCTCGCGCTCCGTCACCGGCGAAGTGCACCATGCCGACAGCGGCTATCATGTCATCGGCATGAAGGCGGTCGACGCCCCTGACATTTCGGTCGTCAAGGACTGAAGCATTCCCGGAGCAGAGACCGTGCTTATCTACGTGATCAGACACGGTCAGACCGACTGGAATGCCGAGCGCCGCCTGCAGGGCCAGAAGGACATCCCGATGAACGCCACGGGCCTGGAACAGGCCCGGCAGAACGGGGTGGCGCTTGGCGAAATTCTCGGCGACACGGTCGATGAATTCGATTTCGTCGCAAGCCCGCTGCAACGCACGCGCGCGACCATGGAAATCGTCCGCGGCGCCATGGGCCTGCCGCCGTTTGCCTATCGCACCGATCCGAGGCTGGTCGAGATCTCCTTCGGTGACTGGGAGGGCTCGACGCTCAAGGAGCTGAAGGCCACGCAGCGCGAGCGGGTGGCCGAACGCAATGCTTCGAAATGGGATTTCATCCCGCCCGGCGACGACGCGGAAAGCTACGAGATCCTCTCCTGGCGCACCGGCTCATGGCTGCAATCCGTCGACCGCCCGACCGTCTGCGTCACCCATGGCGGTGTCATCCGCACACTGTTCCAGATGATCGCCGACCTGCCGAAGAGCAGCGCTGCCGAAGGCGGGATCCCGCAGGACCAGATTGTCAGGATCGATACTACTGAGCGGACGATCGTCTGGCTGTAGGGCGTTGCCGCATCTTAGCCCGCGATAGGCTCACTTTGTGGGATTGGGGATGCCGACGAGTTGTTCGGCTATGATGTGGATCGGGATTTCCGGCTGGTTAGAGGTAAAACCGTTCAGCTCGAGAAGGCCGGCTGCAACAGCGATAAGTTTAGGCTTGGGGGCTTCGAAGGGTACCGGCTTCAATGGCCAGTCCTTCGATATCGTTGCTGCTGGCGACCCAAACGCCAGCCTCTTCATCCCAATCAGCACGCACGACGATCGAAGCATGCTTCATGCCATCCTCCGCGGACCCGCCCTACTTGACGATATCGAGATCGTTGATGACGCGCTTGCCGTCGACCTCGGTATAGAAGACGATCACCTTCACGCCGGCTTCGAGGCCGTCGAAATTGAATTCCTCAGGCGCCTGATAGGTTTTGCCGTCGTCGAGCGTCAGCACCAGATTAGCGGTATCGACCTTCTTGATCGTCGCCTCGACATCGGCGCTCTCGGCAAAACCGCTCATCGGCGACAGGAAACTTGCTGTTGCCAAAAGCGTGGCGACGACGAAACGCATGGCGACAATCCTTTTCAGACGCTGCACGAGAACATGACTGGCCACAGATAGCCTCCTGAATATGGCGAAAATTGCCCGGAAGAATGGCTTTTCCCGCCTAATTGATGAATAGGATTTTAAATATAATCAAGACGCCGTGTTAACCGCTGCTTTTGCCTTCCCATGATTTTTGGCATCGCTTGCGGGCAATCGTAAATTAACCCCCACGCCCTAAAGTCGCCCGGAAGACGGGAGTTTCATTTTGCTATTCAGGCTGAGCGACAACAAGCAGTTACGGCGCGTGTTGAAGAATACCCGCGTTTCGTTTCTGGTTTCATCGCTTGTCGCACTTGTCGTCATCATGGTCGGCTTCGGCCTCGACCGGGCCAATACTCAATCCTATGAGCGCGAACTTCATATCCGCACCGAAAGCGAGGCAAACCTCATCCGCGCCCGGGTGATGGCTGAGATCAATATGGACCTCAGCATGGTCCGCGATCTTGCCAATCTGATCTCCGTCAGTGCGGCAAACGGAGAGGAGATGGAGCGGCAGATCAACTGGCTGCTGATCCAGAATCCGTCCTTCATTCACATCGCCGTCGCACCGGATTTCATCATCGACAACGTCTATCCCCGGCTACCCGGCAATGAGGAGATCGGCCGCGACGTGCGCGCAACGCTGTTTTCACGCCAGGCGATGACGCCGGCGGCCGCCGATCTGTCGGCGCGCTTTTATGGCCCTGTCAGCACCGACGGCCGGGACGGCTTTGCCATATTCTTCCCGGTTTTCGTCAAGGAGAACGGCCAACGGCGGCTCTGGGGGGCGGTCGAGCTCGTCATCGACCAGCAGATGTTCTACGAGGCGACCGGGCTGATGCCGGCGCGCGACCGCGAGAACCGGGAACGTTTTCCGCATCTCAACCATCTATCGATCGCCCTCCGGGATATCGGCTCATCGGCGAGGGCCGCGACAACCGCGCCGTTCTTCGGGTCGTCCGAGATCGATGACAAGGATCCTATGCGCCAGAAGATCGGCTTTGCCGGCGGCAAGTGGGAACTTTCCGTCGTTCCGAACAGCGGCTGGCACGCGATACCGGAGAACCAGACCGAGCTGCGGCTGATCGTCGTTGCCGCCGGCTGCATCATCATCGTCCCGATCTTCTTCGCGACCCTCCTGCTTGGGGAGCGCAATCGCAATATCACCGAGCTCGAGACGCGCGAAGCGAAACTCAAGGAATTGTCGCAACGGCTCGATCTGGCGCTGGAATCCTCGAATATCGGCATCTGGGAGCTGGATGATCATTCGAGCAGCCTGCTCTGGGATGCACGTGCGGCGGCCTTGCACGGCAAGCCGGCGCAGGAAGGAAGCCGGGCGCTCGACGAATGGCTAACGGCGATCCTGCCCGAGGACCGCGAGATCGCCGAAGTGCATTTCTTCAGCTGCAGCATCGCCGGTGCCGCCTGCACGGCGCAGTACCGTATCGTGCCAGCCAATGGCGGCATCCGTCACCTGCGCTCGGTCGGCGCCTTTTATACCGATGCCGGCGGCGTCAGCAGGACGATCGGCATCGTCTGGGACGTGACCGCCGATGCGGAGACGACCGATACGCTGCGCAAGGCGAAAGACATGAGCGAGGTCAAGAATGCCGAGCTGGAGCTGGCGCTTGAAGAGCTTTCCAGCCGCGAGGGACAGCTCGCCGAGCTGTCGAGCCGGCTCGACCTGGCGCTCAACTCCTATCAATGCGGCATCTGGGAAGCGCGGCCCGACCGGGGCGGCTCGATCTGGAACGAGCGCATGCACGAGCTCTATGGGCTTGCGCCGCGCAACGGCTTCATGACCGAGGAGACCTGGCTTGGCTGCATCCACCCCGAGGATCGGGGTCTGGCGCTCGAAAGCGCGCGCCACTTCAAGAAGAATGGCGATACCCACACCCTCGTCTGCCGGGTGATCGTCGATGGCGGCGCGGTGCGCTATGTCCGCTCCGTCGGCAAGGTCCACCAGACGGGGACCGGCGAGATGAAGATCATGGGCATCGCCTTCGATGCCACCGAAGACGTGCTAATGACGATCCGGCTGAAAGCCGCCAAGGACGAGGCGGTCGCCAAGAATATCGAGCTCGAGCTTGCCAAAAACAGGATCGAGCACAATTCGCTGCACGACCCGCTGACCGCGCTTGCCAATCGCCGCAAGCTCGATATCGCGCTCGAAGAACTGACGAATGACGGCCGCCGGCAGCGGCAGAAATTCTCGATCCTGCACATCGACCTCGATCGCTTCAAGGACATCAACGACACGCTTGGCCATGCCGCCGGCGATGCCATGCTGGTGCACGCCTCGAAGGTGCTCGCCAAGAATGTCCGCGGCAGCGATATCGTCGCCCGCATCGGCGGCGACGAATTCGTCATCCTCGCCCTCGATGTCGGCGACACGGAGATGGCGCAGCTTTCGGCGCGGATCATCGAAGAGATGCGCCAGCCGATCGATTTCCAGGGTTTTTCCTGCCGCTGCGGCGTGTCGATCGGCGTGGCGCTTGCCAACGGCATTCACGTCGATGCGCGCAAGGTGCTGATCAATGCCGATATCGCGCTCTACCGCGCCAAGAGCACAGGCCGCAACCGCTTCGAATTCTTCAATCACAATCTCCAGGCCGATATCGTCAACACCAAGCGCACGGCCGACGAGATCCTCGCCGGCATCGACAATGGCGAGTTCACCGCCTGGTACCAGCCGCAATTCTCAGCCCGGACGATGGAACTGACGGGTGTGGAGGCGCTAGTGCGCTGGAAACATCCGACCAAGGGGTGGCTGACGCCAGACAAGTTCCTGCGCATCGCCGACGAGATCAATGTCGTGCAGATGCTCGACAGGATCGTGCTGGAAACGGCGCTGCGCGACAAGATGCGCTGGACGGCGCAAGGCATTGCCGTGCCCAAGGTCTCGGTCAATGTTTCGGCGCGACGGCTGCATGACGGCAGCCTGCTGGAATCGCTCGCCGACCTGCATATCCGCCCCGGCGAGCTTTCCTTCGAACTGGTGGAATCGATCTTCCTCGACGAGAGCGAGGACGTCGTCTCGCACAATCTCGAGCACATCAAGGCGCTCGGCATCGATATCGAGATCGACGATTTCGGCACCGGCCATACCTCGATCGTCAGCCTGTTGAAGCTGAAGCCCAAGCGCCTGAAGATCGACCGCCAGCTGGTGCAGCCGATCGTCGGCGCAACACAGGAGCGGGCGCTGGTCCGCTCGATCATCGACATCGCCCGCTCGCTCGGCGTCGAGACGGTGGCCGAAGGGGTGGAGACGGCGGCCCATGCCGAACTGCTGCGCGATCTCGGCTGCGACATCCTGCAGGGCTATGCCTTCTCGCGGCCGCTCTCCTTCGACGATTTCACCACCGAGGCCACCGGAACGGGATGGCGGCTGGCATCCTGACCGCCTTCCTTTGATAGGGACGGAAACAGCATTTCCGCCACCGCCGGTTTGACGCAAAGAAAGGCTTTTGCCTCGACGGTTTTTTGGCCTATGAGTGTCGCGCCTTTTCAAGCAATGGCGCAACCGGCTTTGGCGCGCCACCGTGGGAACACATGTCGCACAATACATTCGGTCACCTCTTCCGCGTAACCACCTGGGGCGAAAGCCATGGTCCGGCGCTCGGCTGCGTCGTCGATGGCTGCCCTCCGGGGCTGCGCTTCAAGGTCGAGGACCTGCAGGTCTGGCTCGACAAGCGCAAGCCCGGGCAATCCCGCTTCGTGACGCAGCGGCGCGAGGACGACCTGGTGAAGGTGCTCTCCGGCGTCATGCTCGACGCCGACGGCGAGACGATGACGACAACCGGCACGCCGATCTCGATGCTGATCGAAAACACCGACCAGCGCTCCAAGGATTACGGCGAGATCGCCCGGCAATTCCGCCCCGGCCATGCCGATTTTACCTATGACCTCAAATACGGCATTCGCGATTATCGCGGCGGCGGCCGCTCCTCGGCGCGCGAGACCGCAGCAAGGGTCGCCGCCGGCGGCATCGCCCGGCTGGTCGTGCCCGGTGTCACGGTGCGCGGCGCCCTGGTGCAGATCGGCACGCACAAGATCGACCGCCGCAACTGGGATTGGGATCAGGTCGGCCAGAACCCGTTCTTCTCCCCCGATGCGGCGATCGTGCCTGTGTGGGAAGAATATCTCGACGGCATCCGCAAGAACGGCTCCTCAATCGGCGCCGTCGTCGAAGTGATCGCCGAAGGCGTGCCGGCCGGCCTCGGCGCGCCGATCTATGCCAAGCTCGACCAGGACATCGCCTCGCTGCTGATGTCGATCAACGCCGTCAAGGGCGTCGAGATCGGCAATGGTTTTGCCGCAGCCGAAACCTCAGGCGAAGACAATGCCGACGAGATGCGCATGGGCAATGACGGCACGCCGATCTTCCTTTCCAACAATGCCGGCGGTATTCTCGGCGGGATCTCGACCGGACAGCCTGTCGTGGCACGTTTCGCCGTCAAGCCGACTTCGTCGATCCTGACCGAGCGCCAGTCGATCGATGCCGACGGCAAGAATGTCGATGTCCGCACCAAGGGACGGCACGACCCCTGCGTCGGCATCCGCGCCGTGCCGATCGGCGAGGCGATGGTCGCCTGCGCCATCGCCGACCATTATCTTCGCGACCGCGGCCAGACCGGCCGCCTGAAATAGGAGCGCCCCATGTCGTATGATCAAAAGCGCGTCGTCGACGCCATCCGGGCTTTCGAGGCCGGCGAGATCGTCGTCGTCATGGACGACAATGACCGCGAGAACGAGGGTGACCTGATTGTCGCCGCCGTGCACACCACGCCGGAGAAGATGGCCTTCATCGTGCGCCACACATCCGGCATCGTCTGTGCGCCGATGCCGAAGGAAGAGGCCAAGCGCCTCAACCTCAACGCCATGGTGGCGGAAAACGACTCGGCCCATACGACGGCCTTCACCGTCTCGGTCGATTTCAAGCACGGCACGACGACCGGCATTTCCGCCGACGACCGGACCCTGACGGTGCGCAACCTCGCCAATCCGAATGTGGGCGCCGCCGATTTCGTCCGGCCCGGCCACATCTTCCCGCTGGTTTCGCGCGAAGGCGGCGTGCTAATGCGCTCCGGCCATACGGAAGCGGCCGTCGACCTCTGCAAACTCGCCGGCCTGCCGCCGATCGGCGTCATCTCGGAACTCGTCAATGACGACGGCACCGTCACGCGCGGCCCGCAGGTGGTCGATTTCGCCGAGCAGCACGGGTTGAAGCTCGTCTCCGTCGCCGATCTCATTGCCTATCGCCAGCGCAAGGAAACGTTGGTCGAGCACGGCACGAGCTTCGACATCGACACACCGTTCGGCAAGGCCAAGGCTCATACCTATTCCCTGCCCTGGGACCCGATGCAGCATCTCGCCGTCGTCTTCGGCGACATCCGCGACGGCGTCGACATCCCGGTGCGCCTGCATCCGGAAAATGTCGCCGAGGATCTCTTCGGCAAGAACAGCCCGGTCGATTTCTACATGCAGAAGATTTCCGAGGAAGGCCGCGGCGTCATCGTCTACCTGCGCGAAGGCTCGGTCGGCGTCGGCCACCACGACAACGGCCGCAAGGCCCGCAACCAGGGCCGCGAAGCCCATGCCGAAGCGCAGAGCCGCGACAGCGAATGGCTGGAAATCGGCCTCGGCGCCCAGATCCTCAAGGACCTCGGCGTCAGCTCGATCAAGCTGCTCACCAGCCGCGAGCGCCACTATGTCGGGCTGGAAGGTTTCGGGATCAAGATCAGCAAGACGGAGATTTGCTGAGGCTCGGAGAAAGCCCCCTCCCCACAAGGGGGAGGGGTTTTATCCTCTCCAGCCGTCGAGCAACACAACCTTCTCTACCCCCGCAAACCGCGCCAGCCGCTCCAGCTCGGCTTCCAGCCTCTCCAGCCGCCCGGCTGACGGCTTCACGCCAGGCTCCAGCCAGAGCCGCTTGACATCGAGCGTCGACTTTTTCCGATCCGCCTTCATGTCGATGCGGCCGATCAGCCTGTCACCTTCGAGCAGCGGGAAGACGTAATAGCCATATTCGCGCTTCGGCTCGGGGACGAAAATCTCGATGCGGTAGAAGAAGCCGAACAGGCGTTCGGTGCGGTTGCGGTCGCGGATCATCGGGTCGAAGGGGCTGAGTACGCGGATGCGCGGCGGTGCGCCGGGGTAGTTGTCGAGCGTCGAGAGGAAATCGGCAAAGGCCCAGGAGGGGCGCGGCTTGGCCCCGAGCGCCGGTTCGATCAGCACTTCGGCGAGCTCGTCGCGATGGGCTGATACCCAGGCCTTGGCTTCCTCAGGCGAGACCAGGTTCCAGAAGGCCGATATCTCGCCATGGGTGGCAAAGCCGAGGCGGGAGAGCGCGCTGCGGCAGGCCCAGTCGATAAAGTCCTCCCGGCTCACCTCCGGCTCACGGAATTCGGCCGGGATGACGCGCTCGGTGAGATCGTAGATCTTCTGGAAGTTCGAGCGGCCGGCGATGGCGAACTTGCCGGTGTGCCAGAAATATTCGAGCGCCGTCTTGTTCGGATGCCAGTTCCACCAGCCGCCGGAAACATGGCCGTCGGCCTTGATGTCGCGCGCCAGGATCGCCCCGTCGCGCTCGACGCGCTGATAGGTCTCCTCGAAGGCCGCCTCGAAGCCCTCGCCGCGCCATTTGCGCCAGCGCTCGACGATGACCTTCTCCTGATGGCGGAACTTGTGCTTCCAATAGACGAAGAAGGCGCTCGGCAGGATCGAGGCGTCGTGCGTCCAGTGCTCGAACAGCGCGCCGTCCTTTTCGAGCAGTGCCGTCAGATGCTCGCGCCGATAAGTCTGGTTGCGGGAAAACAGGATCTGATGATGCGCCCGCTCGACCGTCTGGATGCTGTCCACCTGGACGAACCCCAGCTCGCCGATCAGCTGCAGCAGCCCCTGCTTGGTCAAAGCGCGGTTCGGCGGGGCGCTGAGGCCCTGCTTGGCGAGGAAGACCCGGCGGGCGTCGGAATTGGAGAGCAGATTCGTCATGGATGCATCATAACGCGGAAAATCTTCCTAGCCACCCGATATCGCTATCGGATGTCGACAGCGAGGTTTGCTCTTTGTAGAAGCACTGCTGTCAGGTCGGCGCCAATGACTGCCCCTCAACCTAACCCTCTCCCCGTTTTGACGTGGAGAGGGGACGTGCCAGACGCAGCGTCGAGGTAGAGGGAGATGGTGCCGCATATCCCCTTCTCCCCGCCTGCGCGGAGAAGGTGGCGGCAGCCGGATGAGGGGCCGGGATCGGCAATCTCCTCCGATGAAAAATGCGAGGAACTGGTTTGGACATACACTTCGAAGGCGCCGGGGTCAGTTTCGGAACGCGGGTGGCACTCGCGCCGCTGACGCTCGGCATCAGCGGTAAACGCATCGGCGTCATCGGGCTCAATGGCTCGGGCAAGACCACGTTTGCGCGGCTGATCAACGGGCTGACCAAGCCGACGGTCGGGCGGGTCACCGTCAACGGCCGCGACACGGCCGACGAGAAGACGGCGGCAGCCGATGTCGGCTTCATCTTTCAGTCGCCGCAGAACCAGATCATCATGCCGATCGTCCGGGACGACATCGCCTTCGGGCTGAAGCGGCGCGGCTTCACCAAGGCGGAGATCGAGGCGAAAGTCGAGGGCGTGCTGGCCCGCTTCGGCGCCGAGGCGCTGGCCGGGCGGCGGGCGCACGAGCTTTCCGGCGGCGAGCTGCAGGTGGCAGCCCTCTGCTCGGTGCTGGCGACGGGGCCCGGTATTCTGATCCTCGACGAACCCACAAACCAGCTCGATCTCAAAAACCGGGCGCTGGTCGAAGGAATTATCGCCGGACTTGCCGAAAGCGCCATCGTCATCACCCATGATCTGGAGCTGATCGCCGGTTTCGAGCGGGTGCTGCTGTTTCATGAAGGGCGGCTTGCCGCGGATGCGCCGGCGACCGAGGCGATCGCCCGCTACAGGGAGATCGCCCTCTGATGCAGTCGCTCTATGTCGAAGGCAACAGCGCAATGCATCGGCTTTCGCCGCGGGTGAAACTGCTGTCGCTTGCGATCTTCAGCATCGTGCTGTTCATCACCGGCAATCTCGTGCTGCTGTCTCTCGCCGTGCTGGCGGCGGCGATCCTCTATCGCATGGTCGGCCTGCCGATTGGCGCCGCGCTGAGGCGGCTCCGGCCGATTTTTCTGACGATCGCGGTCGTCGCGCTCTTCAACCTGCTCTTCAATCCCTGGCAGCAGGCGCTCGTGCCGCCGCTGCGGCTGACGGCGCTGATGCTGCTTGCCGCCGCCGTGACGGCGACGACGTCGATCACCGCCTTCATCGACGAAGTGACGGCACTTGCCCGCCCGCTGGAGCGTACGGGCCGGGTGCGGGCCGACGATATCGGCCTGGCGCTGGGCCTGGTCTTGCGTTTCGTGCCTGAAATCGTCGACCGTTACCAGGCGATCCGCGAGGCACACAGGGCGCGCGGGCTGAAGGTCCGGCCGGCGAGCCTGCTTGCGCCGCTGATCATCCTGACGCTCAAGGATGCGGATAATATCGCCGCGGCGATTGACGCGCGCGGCATTCGACGGCATGGAAGTTAATCAATTTTAACCACGGAATTCATGATGAGCACCCGCGACCTCGTTCTCACCGCCCTCTTTGCCGCAATCATCGTGGCGCTCGGCCTGCTGCCGCCGATCCCGCTCGGCTTCATTCCGGTGCCGATCACCGCGCAATCGCTCGGCGTCATGATGGCCGGCGTCGTGCTCGGCGCCCGGCGCGGCGCCATTGCCGTGCTGATCGTGCTCTTGCTCGTCGCCATCGGCCTGCCGGTGCTTTCCGGCGGCCGCGGCGGGCTTGCGATCTTCGCCTCGCCGACGGCCGGCTTCCTCATCGGCTGGATCTTTGCCGCCTTCGTCACCGGTTACCTCAGCGAGCGGCTGATCAACGACCGGCAGTCCGGCCTGGTGCAGACGGTCAGCTTCTTCCTCACCGCCATGGTCGGCGGCATCGTCGTGCTCTATGCTTTCGGCATCACCTATCTCGCGACGGTCGCCGGTCTCGGCTTCCCGAAAGCCTTCGTCGGCTCGATGGCTTTCGTTCCCGGCGATGTGATCAAGGCCTTCGTCGCCGCGCTCCTCGGCCGCGCCGTCATGGTCGGCTATCCCCTGCTGCCGGCGCGCGCATAGCCGTCCCAATGGCAAATACTGGCAATGGCCGTCTTCGTCAGAAGGCGGCCATTATGCGTTAATGGCCGCGTGAATCCATCGCCCGCCGTCGAAAGCGAGCCACGCGTCTTTATGCCGGTCAGTTGGGCTAAGGGATCGTCCGCGTTGCGATCTCGGCATAGCCCGGAATCCGGGCAACAAAAAACCGCCTTGAGGCGGTCGGGCATTCTATCGATTTCAGATTGATTTAGTCTCCTCCACCTCCGTCGCCGCCGTCACAGCCGCCGCCGTCGTCTGAGGCGTCGAAGCCACCGCCATCGCCGGAGCTTCCTGAACTGCGCTTGCTGCTCGCGATTAGCAGGGCAACAAGCAGGACAAAACATGCGAAGGGCATGGCATCCGAGAAAAATGTGTCCAATCAGTATCCTTTCGTTTGCATCAAGAAACCCTGTTTCCCTATGAAAATAATAGATTATTTTCTCCATCCGGACAATTGCTCCAGTATGAAACTTTTATGACATCCCGGATCGCGTCAAAACGCCCTCTCTTGTCACCGCCCTCCCGACCCTGCGTTGCTGTCGCTGCAGCGCAGGGTACCCGGCCCCGGGATGATTCAAGCTGCCGCTCTTTGTGGGAAGAGAGGGCAGCCTTGGCCCCAGCCACGATCAGCGGATCCCGATAGAGCCGAGGAGACGGTATTCCCAGCCTGGAGTGCAGCGTTGCGGCCGAGCCCGGCAGCAACGGGAGCAGGCAGCGGGCAACGATCGCAAGGCCGCAGACCTGCTCCGCCAGGCAAGCGCCAAGACGTTCGGCGGCCACCTTGCGATCCTCCGGAGCGGGATCGCAAAGCAGCGCTTTCGCATCAGCCCATGGTGCGCCTTTTGTAGATCGCCGGTTCGCCTCACCGACAAACTCGAAAATATCAGCGAGGCCGACATCCAGCTCGTAGGCATCGAAGGCCTCCGCCACCTTGCCCGGAAGGCGGTAAGCCTTCTGCACGAACTCGCTCTCCGGTACGGGCGGTACGATGCCGCCGAACGACTGATATAAAAGGGCAAGCACCCGGTTGGCGAGATTGCCGAGCTGGCCTGCGAGCTCTCCCGTCCATGCGGCTTCGAGACGCTCGCCCGAGAAATCGCCGTCGTCTCCCGAGCGTATATGCCGGAGCAGGTAATATCGCAGCGCGTCCGGCGTTCCTTAGGCCTGGATGATGCGTTCGGGATCAATGCCGTTGCCGGCGGACTTGCCGATCTTCCTGCCGTCCACCGTGACGTAACCGTGCACCAAGGAGCGACGATGGCGGCGGCAGGCCGGCGGACAGCAGGATGGCCGGCCAGTAGATGGCGTGGAACTTGGAGATGCCCTTGCCGACGACGTGGATGCTTTCTCCGCGATTCCAACCGGCGCGCTTTTCCCTCCCGTTGAGCGCCCGCCTTGGCGGAGCTTATTCAACGATCGGTGAGCCGGCGGATCGGCATTCCTTCGTGAACCACTCCGTAAAACGACGCACCGGCTTTTTCGCCCAGGAACTGGTGATCAGGTAATATCCCTGGGTCTCGGCGGTCGAGATGTCCGAAAGCACGACGAGGTCGCCGCGATCGATCTCTCGCCGAAACACTTCGACCGGGCATAATGCGACCCCATGCCCGGCTATTACCGCCGTGGCAAGGATGTTGAAGTCCTGAAATATCGGCCCGCGAACCGGCTCGGGCGCCTTCATCTCAGTCTTCCGGAACCATTCTTTCCAGCCGTCGACGGATTCGTCGTGCAGCAGGTCGGCCGCTGCAAAGGGAATACTGCCGACAGTCCAATTCCGCTTGGCCAGATAATGAATGCTGGCCACCGGCTGGTTGCGGCGGGAGAAAAGCAGGCGGCTCTCCCGTCCTCCCGACAGGTCTTCCCCCATGGTGATGAGAACATCCAGGCTTTCGTCATCGAAGCGTTCCTCGGCTCTGGCGTAAACGATCCTGACGTCGAGATCGGGATCGCTCTCCCGGAACGACGGCAGTGCCGGAACCAGCCAGCGCGACGCGATCGAAGGAATGCAGCCGACCGTGATCGAACGCATATTGTGGTCTCTGCGCATGTTGCCGGTTGCATGGGCGATGGCTGCCAATGAGCCGGAGACGGCAAGATAATATTCGGCACCCGCTGGCGTCAGCGCCACGCCGCGTCCGGATTTTTGGAGCAGCTTGCGCCCCAGCCACGTCTCCAGATGCTTGATCTGGTGGCTGATCGCGGCGTGGGTCACATGCAGCTCGTCTCCGGCCTTTGAGAGGCTCATGAGCCGAGCGGTCGCTTCGAAGGCCCTCAATGCGTTCAGCGGCGGCAGCTGCATCTGTTTGAATTCCTCACATGAGAGCCAGGATAGGCTCCTTCATCTACATCAAATTCGGGCATCTACATCAAATTCGGGCGAAACATGTAAATTATTCTAACAGTTTTCTCAATTTAGATCATTTGAAGCAGGCGTGGATTTCAGGGCCTAATGGATCATGGAGATCGAGCTATCTCCGCCATTTTCGAGGAGAACAACATGTTTGTGAGAAGCCTGAAAGACGTGGAGCAGACCGCGCGCTTCGTCGATTGGGGCAATGGCACGAGCCATCGCCTGCTGACGAATGATGACGGGATGGGGTTCACGGTCTGCCACACGGTCGTTCGCGCCAACACGCAAGCCCTGCTGCAGTATCGCAACCACCTGGAGGCCTGCTATTGCATCCAGGGCGAAGGCGAGGTCGAGGATATGGACGGCAACGTCTTCCCCATCGGCGTCGGCGACATCTACGTCCTCGATAAACATGATCGCCACTATTTGCGGGGTGGCAAGGACAAGGACCTCATTCTCGTCAGTGTCTTCAATCCACCTTTGAAAGGGACGGAACGTCACGATCTGAAGAACAGAAGCGGTTCCGAATACTGAGCCGAGCGACGCGGCGGGGATGCTGCATTCTTCCTGAGCGGCTCAAGATCTTCATCATCCGCCGATCTCCGGCAGGGTCGCCCGTCCTTGGCGAACAGTTTGGCGATGTGCTAGCAAGGATCGGAATTGCACGCTCTCGGTGCGGCGTGCCCCGGCTGGGTGGAAGGGTGCTGCCAGTGATCCGCACGAAGATCGATATGCTGTGGTTCAAGCGGTGCTGCGCGTTTCACCTGCAGTTCCTTCCCGATCGCGAGGCGCTGTCAAAGCTCTGCGTCCTGCAAGACAGCATCGAGCGAGACAGCGCCGCGTCCCTCTCACGCGTCCCGGCCACAAGCCTGCACATGACGGTCGTCACCCTCGTTAATGCGGCAGCCCAATTCGGCATTCCGAACGAGGAGGTCTGGAAGCGGAACGGGGAACAATGGACGGAGATTGTCGAGAGACTGATCGACGAGACCCCACCCTTCGACGTTCATTTTCACGAGGTGGCGGCTTCGGAAGCGGCTATCTTCGTAAAAGCCGAGGAGCCGGCGGAATTGCACAGACTTCGCTCGGCCATTTCACAGGCCATCTGCTTCGAACAGTGGCGTCCAACCCCGCCCCGCATAGCGCATATAACGCTGTTCAGGTTTTTCGCCCAAGAGCCGGTGCCGGCGGTAAGTTTCGACGCAGGCTGTTTACCCATGGGAATGCGAGCTGGATCCCTCACCTTGCTGGAAGAGCACGTTTATCCAAACGTCGATATCAATATCCTCAGCGAACCGGTCCTCCGCGGCAAAAGCGCGGAATGCTAAAATGGTTAGCCCACCGGCTCCAGCCGGCTGATGGCAATCAGCGCATAGCGGCAGCACCAAGCCGAGCCGGCTCAGCGCGCGGCTGCATTGCATCTCGTTCTTCATACAGGAGGCCTGCGGCGGCAGGCTCCGCCGCAGGTTGGGTTCTGTCGGTTCCAAACCGTCTGACACACTAGCGAACGGCTGCCAGTCTGGGGGCTCTCGCCGACTCCTCGCCTGGTCTGCGTGCCCAGGCTACGTCCGGCTCGCGGACCTGGGTGCGACGATTGAGTTTAAAACGGCCAACCAGTTCGGTGAGCATTTGGGAATCTACTGCAAGGGAGTGGCCGATCGCCGTACTCTCTTCGACCATCGCCGCATTCTGCTGCGTCATCTGATCGATCGAATTCACTGCGCCGCTGATTTCCTGTAGGCCGATCGACTGTTCGCGTGAGGCAGTGGTGATCGCATCGACTTTGGCGTCGATTTCGGTGACGTAGCTAGCGATTTTTGAAAGCGCCTTGCCCGTTTCGTCGACGAGTTGAACGCCCGAGGCGACCTCATCGGTCGAGTTGCGGATCAGCGCAGTGATCTCCTTGGCTGCACTTGCCGAGCGCTGGGCAAGCTCGCGCACTTCCTGTGCCACGACTGCAAAGCCCTTGCCTGCATCTCCGGCTCGCGCCGCCTCGACGCCGGCATTAAGCGCCAACAGATTGGTCTGGAAGGCGATCTGGTCGATGACATTGATGATCTGGCTGATTTGGCCTGAGGCGTCCGCGATTCGTTTCATTGCCTGGACGGCTTCGCCGACCACTTGGCTGGAGGCGGTGGCGCAGTCCTTGGCTTCGCGAACGAGGTCGCGGGTTTCGGCTGTGCGTTCGGCCGAAGAACGCACCGTTGACGATACCTCTTCGAGCGATGCGGACGTCTGCTCGAGCGCTGCGGCCTGCTGTTCCGTGCGACGTGCAAGATTGTCTGCGGCACCGCGCATCTCCTGCGCCGAGGCCGAGAGATGTCCGGTCTTGGCCAGTACCTGTTCGAGCGTGGCCTGGAAGGTGGCAATCGAATTGTTGAAGTCGTGCCGCAGCGGTTCAAAGTCGGCGGCAAAGGGTTCATCGATCGTGGTACGGATATTGCAGTCCGCCAGTCGACCGAGGCCCGCGCCGAGTGTCTGAACGACTTGCTGCAGCAATTCTGCCTGCTGCGCCTGCAGGCGGCTGCGTTCGGCTGCGTCGCGTTGCGCGACGGCGCGGCTGTCGTCCATTTCCTGCTGCAAGCGCTGACGCTCCATACCGGCATGGCGGAAGACTTCCACGGCGCCCGCGATCACGCCGATTTCATCCTTTCGCGACAGGAACGGCACAGATTTCGTGTAGTCGCCGCCTGCAAGCTCCTGCATGTTGTCGGCAATCGCGAAGAGCGGCCTGATGGCGCGACTGCGGACGAACCACAGGCCAAGCAGAAAGAGTGCAACCGAAACCGCGCTGCCCGACAGCGCAAGCGTCCTCGCCCGAACGCCGGCGGCCTCAGCGGCGGTCTCTGACTTTGCCAACCAGACATTGCTAAGCTGCGCCAGAACATTGACCTGCGCTTCATGCGCATGAAACGCGTCCTTCAGGTGATCAAGCGCTGCGTGAACGGCGTGCTCGTCCTCTTGGGAGACGGCAGAGGCATAGGTGCGCTCTACCTTGTCCCAGAAGACGTCCGCCGAGCTGTAGACACCCGACAGCCTGGCGCGGACTTCCGCGGGAAGGTCGGCCTTTGCCCAGAATGCCTTGCGATCCAGGTATCCCTTGTGAAGCTCGAGAATGCGGCCGAGATTGGGATGCAACAGCTCGGTATGCACCGCACCCTCCGTCGCCAGCATATAGGCTTCGACGACGAAAATTGGCGGCGGCAGGATATCGGCAACCAGATCCTTGCCCTCGACGAGGCCGTTATAGACCGGACCCCTGACCCTTAACTCCTCGAAGGCCTTAGTCTGCAGACCGACAGCCAGGATCAAGCCTGCCGTAACGATGATTCCAAACAGCATGATGAGGCGGGAGACAGATAGATTTGGCACAGCGGCGACCTTTGTTTTGTTGGGGAGGAGTTACACAGGAGTGAAAAGCTTGGTCGTGGAACCTGCAAAGTATCTTGAGTTGCTTTGCCCCAGGAACTTGTTGGCAAGTTTGACGACGAAAGGAGGAGACGAATATTTGCCTGCGGCGCAGATATTGCGGGCAGTAGGAGGATTGCGATTTCGACGGCCACCACGATCATTCACCGGCAATATTTTGGAATTCGCGATCCGATCCCGAATTCCTGAGCTTCCACGTTTGAAGTATAGATTAGCGCTAGCGAGTAACTCGTCAGTAAGAACGCGGCAGCCAGCCAACATATTTCTAATGAACAATAATTGCTCACATCAGAGACCTTGAGCAATTAATGCTCATTAAGCTGCGAATATCTGCTCACTTGGCGAAATCCTGCTCAAATTGATATATGTCGTCTTCACTGCCTTCCGAAGGCCGTAAAAGACGGCTCTGGGCTCGCCAAAATAGGATGCGCGCGGCAATGCCACTCCGGAATGCAAAAACACCTGAAAAACGAGCGCAACTGATTGAGGTATTCCTCGGAGCGGGAACCTGGACCTATGATCTGATCACGCGGGAACTGACGTGGTCGGACGGGCTCTATCGTCTCGTCGGACTCGATCCAAAAGCCGTTGCGGCAAGTTTCGACCTCTATGAATCCCTTGTGCATCCCGACGACCGTCTAGCGCACGAAGAAATTGTAGAGTTGGCACATGCGAACCAACTGTCCTCGCGCCGCTTTCGCGTCATCCGGCCCGACGGGCACCTTATTTGGCTCGAAAGCAGATTTGACCGCCAATATGACCGCAGTGGCCGGCTGGCCATCCTCCACGGTGTCGTTCAGGACGTAACCAATGATCACAAGGCGCAAATTGCACACAACCGCGCCGCCGCGGCCAATGCGTCGTTGCGTAAACTTGTGGGTGGCGAGTTCTGGCGCGCCGACAGTCAGGGTAAGCTGCTCGACTATACCAACTGGATGCGCTTCACCGGTCAGACGGCGGAGCAGCTCAGGGATTACGACAGGCTTGCAGCGGTTCATCCTGACGATCGGCAACATTTCCGCACGACTTGGCAGGGAGCGATTGAGGGCAAGTATAAACTGGATCTCTCCGTTCGTGTCCGACGGCATGACGGCGTTTTTCAGCGTTTCGAAAATACGGCGGTTCCCCTACTCGATAACGATGGCGAGATCGTTGAATGGCACGGCGTCTCCAAGTTGGTTGAGGATATTCCCGCGAAACCCAATCTGCAGAATGCGGTCTGCGAAGTTCACATCAGGGCCGCGCGCGCAATGCTCGGTTGGACGGCTCAGGAACTGGCAGAGCGATCGGGCATTTCCTTTTCCACAATACGACGTATGGAAGCGGATGCTCACTCGGTCAAAGCTGAAAACGTCGAGCGGGCGCGCGAAACGCTGGAGAACCATGGCATTACATTCCTGTCTGAACCAAAGGATGTTGTAACGGTGACATTCGCAGCCAAGAGGTAAGCGGTTTCGGTATCGCAATCATGCCGCCGAACCGCTGCCGCGACCGAAGATTTCAGTTTAACCGGAACCAATGGCAACTCGGGGATAGCGACTATCGTCTCACGAGATGGCAGCTTGGGGCGCCATCGGCCTCAAAAGCATGAAACGCGATAAGCGGTAGCCCAACAGTTCCAGCCAGCCGATACCAATCAACGCATCAGCAGCGACACCAGGCCGGCCTGGGAGTTGACCCCGAGCTTGGAATAGATGTTCCGCAGATGAGTTCTGACGGTCTCGTAACTGATCTCGTCGGCGATCGCCACTTCCCTTGCGGAATGACCCGATGCGATGCTCGATGCGATCCGGACTTCGGTTGCTGTCAGCTTGTAGAGCTGCATCAGCAAATCGCGCCGCTCCCTGAGGGGGCTCGCCAGCATCGGCTCGGCAATGAGCGCCACGGTCGGCCCCTCCAGAAACTCGGTAAACGCATCGGACTGAAGCCGGACGAGCGTGAGGCGGTAGTTATCCTGGTCCCTGCCCTTGACGATTGCCGTGTGCGGTTTGGTCTGCATACCGTTTCGGGAGGTCAGGAATTCAAGAACGGCAGCCGACTTCTGGCATTGCAGTCCGAGCTTGCCATCTGCGGTGATCCGCACCGGCAGGCCGGCTTCCATCAAGGCCTCCGCGCTATTATTCCAGCGACGGACTTTCCCTTGCTCCGAAACATAGATCAGGCCGACCCCGATGCTGTCGAACAGGGTTTGGGTTACGTGTTCGTGCGGCGCAAACAGATCGCGCTTGCGAATGAAATCGAACGCCCTCTTCAGATGCGGCGCGAGGATCGTGTAGCGTTGGGCCGCTTCCCTGTTGAGATCGGGGTCGGCCGAAGATGTCGAGGTCGACAAGATGAAGGTGCGGTCTTCCTCGCGAATGATGGAAACACCCACACTCGTTTCGCATCCGGCCTGTCGCTTCAGCCAGTCGTTGTAAAATTCCGATTTGATCAGCTCTTCGCGCGGAAAGATCTCGTCGCCGCACAGGCCCTGGCCGACGGGCACGAGACCCAATCTGGGGATCCAAGGATTGACCGCGGCAAAGTGGCTGCTGAACTGGTCGACCTCGGCCTGCGAAAAGCCCGACATGAAGGGAACATGGGCAACCGACGAGGTCAGATCGTGGTAATGCAGCGCGGCCTTGCCGCCCGGCGACGTTTGCGCAACGCGATCGAGGAAATCCTGCCAGCTGCACTCGCCGAAGAGACTTCCATAAATCAAATCCGTCAAGTGAGATGAGACGTCAGTCGATTGAACCATGATCGATTTTCAACTTCAGCGAATGAAAGCATCTTCGAATAATCAATAGCGTTGAATTCGGAAATGCAACGGAATTCGCGCGTTCAAATCCGGTAGCTGCCGGCTGCGCAATACTACAACCGAAGCATGCTTCATCTTCGACCGTCGTTACATTTGGCGACTGGCGCCTTCCAGCCGGGAAACGCATGGAACTGGGAATGCCCGCGCGGCATGGACATTTTGACGCCGCGGGCGATGCCCCGCGGCGTCAAGCAATGGCTGCGGCTGCCCGTCGTCAAACCAGCCCCGGCACGACGAAAACCAGCCAAGCGACGATCGGGCCGATGATGGCAATCAGCGCGCTGTAGATCAGCAGTTGCCTGAGCACCTGCTCTCGACTGTCATCCGGGGCATTGGCGACCACAAGCGCGCCATTGGTGGAGAACGGGCTGGTATCGACGATCGTCGTCGAGATCGCGATGGCGGCGACCACGCCGATGGCACTGACATGTCCCTGCATGAGGAACGGAACGGCAAGCGGGATGATCGCGCCGAGCAGCGCGGTCGAGGATGCAAAGGCCGAGACAATGGCGCCGGTAAAGCAAAGCAGCAGCGCCACCAGCAGCGGCATGCCGAGACTGGATATGCCATTCGCCACGTAATCGACCGTGCCGGCCTTCTCCATGACGCCGACATAAGTGATGATGCCGGCAATCAGCAGCACGGTCGACCAGCTGACCTTGTCGATTGCCGCCTTCTGCGTTTTCGGGGATAGCAGCGCGAGAGCGACGGCGACGGTCATGGCGACGAGGCCGACATTGAACTTGAAAACCAGGGCGCCGATGCCGAGCGCCGTCAGGCCGATCAGGGTGGTAATTCTCTCATTGTTCAGGCGCAGAGTCGCGGCGGTATCGGCCGCCGTACCGTAGGCATGCTCCCGGATGGGTTTTGCCGGCGTGCCGCCGTGACCTCTGATCGACGCCGACACGCCCTCGGGATGCAGTTCGGGCAAAGGGCCAAAGGACGATGCGGGTACCTGCCGCATGACCTTTGCGCCCCCGAAAACGAAGAAGACCAGCACCGCGATCGCCAGGTTGAAGAAAAAGCTGGAGAGAAACAGGGAGGTCGGCGCGAAAGGCAGGCCGGCCTTGGCGACGATCTGGTTGGTGATGCCGCCATAGATGCTGATCGGCGAAAAACCGCCCGCTTGCGCGCCGTGGATCACCATCAGGCCCATCATGACGGGGTGAATGCGGTACTGGATGGCAAAGCTCAGCGCGACGGGCGCAAGAATCGCGACCGCGGCAGGCCCAAGAGCGCCGAAGCCGGTAATGACGGCGGCGACGAGGAACATCACCCAGGGGATCAAGCCTATGTGTCCACGCACCAGGCGGACGGCGCATTCGACCAGCCAATCGATGGTGCCGTTGATCTGCGCGATGGCGAAGAGGTAGGTGACGGCGACGAGCGTCAGGAACAGATCGCTCGGAAAGCCGGCAAAAATGTCGGTGGTTTTCATGCCGATGGTCATCGAGCCAAGCACGAAGGCGCCGGCAAAGGCGAGCGCGCCCATGTTGATCGGCTGGATCGTCGCAACGATGAACATGGCGACCAGCAGGCCTATGGCCAGAATTTCAATACCCATGATTCCCCTCCCTCCGACGCCTCCGGCGCCGTCGCTGCTGTTTGCAATATTGATGCGGATACCGACGCGCCCTCCTCCCAGAGGGCGGCCGTCTTACGTCCCTGTGTAGAGATCGGCGTATTGCTGCCGCAGGATGTTCTTCTGAACCTTGCCCATTGTGTTGCGCGGCAAGTCCTCGGCGAAGATGATGCGTTTGGGCTGCTTATAGCGCGCGAGGCGATCCTGGAGGGCGCGGACAATGGTCTTTTCATCCAGGCCGGCGTCGGGTCTGCATACGACGACGGCCGTTACGCCCTCTCCGAAATCGGGATGCGGCACGCCGATCACAGCGCTCTCGACGACGCCCTCGATCTGGTCGATCTCGCTCTCGACCTCTTTCGGATAGATATTGTATCCCCCCGAAATCACCAGATCCTTGCCGCGGCCGACGATGTGCACATAACCGTCCCGGTCGATCTTACCGAGGTCGCCGCTGATGAAGAAGCCGTCCGCGGTAAATTCGGCCGCGGTTTTTTCCGGCATGCGCCAATAACCCTTGAAGACGTTCGGCCCCTTGATCTCGATCATGCCGGTTTGTTCAGGCGGCAGCACTTGTCCCGTGGCGGGATCGGTGACGCGCACCGTCACATCAGGCAGCGGCAAGCCGACCGTCCCGGCGATCCGCTTCTCTTCATAGGGGTTGGAGGTGTTCATGTTGGTTTCCGTCATGCCGTAGCGCTCGAGAATCGCGTGGCCGGTCCGCGCCTGGAACTGGGTGTGCGTTTCTGCAAGCAGCGGCGCCGAGCCTGATATGAACAGGCGGATGCTGGCTGCCGCCTCTTTACCGAAGTGCGGGCTTTGCAGGAGGCGGACATAGAAGGTAGGCACGCCCATCAGCATGGTTGCCTGCGGCATCAGTGAAACGACCTCGTCGGCGTCGAACTTCGACAGCAGGAACATCGAGGCGCCGGCGAGCAGCGTGACGTTGGTGGCAACGAACAGCCCGTGCGTGTGGAAGATCGGCAAGGCGTGGATCAGCCGGTCATCGGGGGTGACGCGCCAATAGTCGCGCAAGGTCAGAGCGTTCGAAAGCAGGTTCCCATGCGTGAGCATCGCCCCCTTGGAGCGTCCCGTCGTTCCCGAGGTGTAGAGGATCGCGGCCAGATCATCGGCGGAGCGCGAAGCGTCGACAAAGTCGGCCGGCTCGTCACGCGCCAGATCGAGCAACGAGCCGCTGCCGTCAGCGTCGAGCGTTTCGACGATCGCGCCGTAATGCTTGGCGATTTTCTCCACGCCCTCCCGCGCAGCCGAGGCAACGACCACCAGACGCGGCTCGGCGTCGCCGATGAAGTAATCGAGCTCGGCCAGCGTATAGGCGGTATTGAGCGGCAGGTAGACCGCGCCGATTCGAAGACAGGCGAGGTAAAGGATCAATGCCTCGGCGCTTTTCTCGACTTGCACCGCAACCCGATCGCCGGGGCGAATGCCGAGCGTGTCCATGGCGCCGGCGAGGCGGCCGGAAAGAGCAAAGGCATCGCCATAGGTCCAAGTCTGAGCGCTGCCGATCCGAATGAACGGTGCGTCATCGGGTGCGGCGGCCCGCATGGCGTCGAAAAGATGGTTGCTCACTTTCGCCCTCCTCCAAGCGTTGAGTTCATGATCTGTGCGAAGGCTCGAGAGCCTTGCTGGCCGTTGCCGCCGCGACGGCCTTCGTCGCTCTGGTTGAGCAGGCTTTTGACGGCTGGCGAGGCGATCACTTCGCCGCGCTGCGCTAAGGCCTCGTGGTTGGCCACGATGTCGTCGAGCTTATAGAGGTAGTTGACCATCAGGCCATGCGCCTGCCGGACTGCCTTCGGCGATCGGTCGCCGAGAAAATTCACTCTTTCAAGCCGAGCACCGTTGCCGAGATGGAAGCGGGCCACCGGATCGACCGGGCGGCCCTCCGGCGTCCGTTCGGTCAGGAAGTAGCGCGCCGCAAGCGGCAGCAACACGCGCTCCAATTCGGCGCTGCTCTTCTCCTTGTCGGGCCAGTTCGGGTCATCAAGCAGGCTCAGCGTTTCCAGGGCCGCTTTGGACAAGGACCGGGCGCCGGCCGGATCGCGCGCCTTGGCAAGCCAACGGGCGAAGCCCGGGACAGGCGACAGCGTGACGAAATTCTTCAGGCCCGGCAGGTCTCGCCGCAGGTCTTCCACGACCTGCTTGATCAGGAAATTGCCGAACGAGATTCCGCGCAGGCCATCCTGGCAGTTGGAGATCGAATAGAAGACAGCCGTCGTCGCCTCATCGGCATTGATCTGCTCCCTCCCCTCGTCGAGTACATCGGCGATCGCATTCGGCAAGGATCGGGTGAGCGCCACCTCGACGAACACGAGCGGTTCGTCGGCCAATCGGGGATGGAAAAAGGCAAAGCATCGACGGTCGGCCGGCGCCAGACGGCGGCGCAACTCCTCCCAGCTGGCGATCTCATGCACGGCCTCGTATTTGATAATCTTTTCGAGGATGTTTGCCGGCGTCGACCAGTCGATCGGCCGCAGCGTCAGAAAGCCGCGATTGAACCAGGAGCCGAACAGATGCGTGAAGTCAGCATCGAGCGCGTGATAGGCTTCGGACCGGTCCTTGGAGGCAAGCAGCTGCTGACGCATACGGACCAGCCTGGCGGTGCCGTTCGGCGCATGATTCAACCGGCGCAGGAGCTCCTGGCGCCGCGGCTCCGCGGCCTGATGGAGCGCGATGACGGCGGCAGAGCTTTTGTCAGCGCGGTAATTTTCCATCGCCTGGTCGAGCCTCACCGTGTCGGGCCCGAACGTTTCGTGAAGCATATGGAAGAATTGCTGCGCGCCCGCGCTTTCGAGCGCGCCCCAGCGATCGAGTATCTCGGCCGCAAGGGCGATGCCTGATGCTTCACCCCGGCTCGACAACAGCATCTCGCAGAGAGTCTGCAGATCGGCTTTGGCCGCAGCCTGGGTATTGCGCGAGCCGGAAAACAGAAGCTGGCGTCCGTGATCGGTGATGCTTTGCAGCATGTCGGTGAAGAAAGAAGCTTCAGGCATGTCATTCTCCCCTCTCTGCAGGCCCGCCACATTATGCGCGCCTTGGACCTCTGCTTCCCATCGAAGGGCTTGGTCTGTAGTATGTAGACTGTCATTCTTCGTACACGAAGTCAACGATCGTGTATACAAGAATGGTATTTATGTATGAAGGATGCGAGAAAAATGTCCGAGAATGTCGGCCGGTGGCTCCGGGATGAGATTGAAAATGCAATACTTTCCTACGAATTCGCCCCCGGCGAACGGCTGGATGAAACCGTGCTTGCCAATCGGTTCGGCGTGTCGCGAACGCCGGTGCGCGAAGCCTTGATGCAGCTAGACGCGATCGGCCTGATAGAAATCCGGCCGCGCCGGGGCGCTGTCGTGATCGATCCGGGGCCGCACCGCATTTACGAGATGTTCGAGGTGATGGCGGAGCTCGAGGGCCTGGCTGGAGCGCTCGCCGCACGCCGGTTGGACAAGACCTCCCGGGAAGCGATCACCGCCACCCACGGCCGCTGCGAGCAGTCCGCCGGCGCTGGCGACAGCGATGCCTACTACTACGACAATGAGGAATTCCATAAGGCCATCTACGCCGCAAGCCGAAGCGATTTCCTGCAGGAGCAATGCGTGCAATTGCATCGGCGCCTGCGCCCCTATCGCCGTCTCCAATTGCGGGTGCGCAATCGCCTGTCGACGTCCTTCTTAGAACATTGCGCCATCGTCGATGCGATCTTCGCCGGCGATGGAGATGAAGCCCGCCGCCTGCTGCGCACGCATGTCGGCATTCAGGGAGAGAGGTTCAGCGATCTGGTCGCCAGCATGGCGGCGAGATGACCGGAGGGCGTGACATAAGCCGGATCGCGTTGGTTTGCTGTTCCTGACGCAAGATAGGGCCGCTACCGATCCCTTATTTAACTCTGCCCGGATCTCCGGCTCACCCAGTCGCCTTCAGAGATCAGAGCTGGACCAACTCCGGGATCAGCGCTGACGGACACAAGCAACAGGCCAGTTGCGAGCATTGAAAGTCGCGTCACCGAATGGCTCCTCTAATCCAAGAACCCATAAAGCCAGTCCCGCGTCTCCTCCGGCAAAGACACCGGCTGCTGATCCTCGCCGCTGCGGGCCTGCCAGATGATCTCCACCTCGGCGGCGCGTTCCTCCCCCGTATCGATCGAGACGATGAAGCCGATGGAACGCACGCCGATCTTGTCGACGGCGGCGGTAAAAAGGGCCGGCTCGTCGTAATGCAGCGGGCGGTGGAGAACGCAGGTAATCTTGCTGGCGATATAGACCGGTTCGTCCTCGACCTCGGGCCGCGCTAACCAGAAGCTCGCAATGACGGACTCGGCATAGGAAATATAGGAGGCCAGAAACATCTGGCCGGTCATATCGACATCGCGAAACGGCACATGTATTTCCGTTACACCCGGGCGTTTCGACTGACTCATCAACAACTCTGCCTACAAAGTTCCCCGTTGACGACAGTAGCACGGGGTTTTTCGAAGTAAACCGCTGAGATGACAGGAATTTATAATGCCGGCGGCGACGAGATGGGGCGCAGGCGCGCTTGTTGAAATCGTCGGGCGATGCCCCATCTGCTGTGGAACATGACATAAGCGACCGATAGAGTGTCTCCATGAGCACCCGTCTTTATGAGCATCCGATCTTTCTGGAACATGTGACGCCCACTGGTCATCCGGAGCGATCGGACAGGATCCGCGCCATCAATGTCGCGCTCGAACATCCGAATTTCGAGCGGCTGGAGCGCCGGCAGGCGCCTGAAGCGAGCGCGGATGCGGTGCTGCTGGCGCATCCGGAGGAACATCTCAAAGCCGTGATGCGGGAAATTCCTGAGGAAGAGGACCGGATCAACCAGCTCGAAGCCGATACCTATGCCAGTCCCAAAAGCCTGCAGGCGGCGCTGACCGGCATCGGCGGTGCGATGGCGGCGGTGGACGACGTCTTTTCCGGCGCCGCCGACAATGTGTTCGTCGCCGCCCGTCCGCCGGGCCACCATGCCGAGAAGATGACGGCGATGGGCTTTTGCTTCTTCAACAATGCGGCGATTGCCGCCCGCCATGCGCAGAAGCGGCATGGCGCCGAGCGCGTCGCCATCATTGACTGGGATGTGCACCACGGCAACGGCACCCAGGATATCTTCTGGGACGACCCCTCGGTGCTGTTCTGCTCGACGCATCAGATGCCGCTTTATCCCGGCAGCGGCGCCAAGGACGAGAAGGGCAAGCACAACACCATCGTCAATGCGCCGCTTTCGCCGAATGTCGGCAGCGACCATTTCCGCGAGGCGTTCAAATCGCGCGTGCTGCCGGCCGTTGCCGATTTCAGGCCGGATCTCATCATCATCTCCGCCGGCTTCGACGCGCATCACCGCGACCCTCTGGCGCAGATCAACCTGACGGGCGAGGATTTCGACTGGGCAACCGGCCGCGTGCTCGAACTGGCCGACCGGCACGCGAAGAACCGGGTCGTCAGCCTGCTCGAAGGCGGTTATGATCTCGAGGGGCTCGCCGAATCGGCGGGCATGCATATTCTGCGAATGATGAAGGGTTGAGAATGACTGACAGCGCCAAGCCGGAGGTATCCGGCCTTTCCTTCGAAAAGGCGGTCGCCGAACTCGAAAGCATCGTCGCCCGGCTGGAACGCGGCGACGTGGCGCTGGATGAATCTATCGAGATCTATGAGCGCGGCGAAGCGCTGAAGAAACATTGCGAGACGCTGCTTTCGGCCGCCGAAAACCGCATCGAGAAGATCAGGCTCGACCGCGCCGGCAAGCCGCAGGGCGTCGAACCGCTCGACGGGGCCTGAGGGTCAGAGCAAAGCTGCCTTTTGGCGCTTGGCGATCGGCTCGCGGCCGATCTATGATCCCCTTCCAATAAATGAGGGGACGGAAACATGACGGACAGATTGAAGGGCAAGGTCGCCATCATCTCAGGCGGCGCGACCGGCATGGGCGGTGCCGCCTCGAAGCTGTTTGCGGCGGAAGGCGCGCGTGTCGCGATCATCGACCGCAATGGAGAAGCTGCGGCCGAGACCGTCAAGCAGATCCGTGATGCCGGCGGCGAGGCCGACTGCTGGACGGCCGACGTCTCCGATGAAGCTGCGGTCAATTCAGCCGTCGCTGGCGTCGAGGAACACTACGGCGCTGTCACCGTACTTTTCAACCATGCCGGCACCATCGTCATCAAACCCTTCCTGGAAACGACGCTTCAGGAATGGGACTGGCTGCACGCCGTCAATGTGCGTTCGATGTTCCTGATGACCAAGGCGGTGCTGCCGAAGATGATTGCCGCGGGCGGCGGGTCGATTGTCTGCACCTCGTCGATCTCGGCGGTCGCCGCCACGCCGATGGAAGTGCTTTACGACACGACCAAGGGTGCCGTGCATATGTTTGCCCGCGCCATCGCGGTGGAATTCCGTGACCGCAACATCCGCTGCAATGCCGTTTGCCCGGGCTTCATCCGCACGCCGCATGGCCTGCGCGAGGTGGCCGATCTGCAGGCGCTCGGCGTCGACGTTTCGGATGCCGCCATTGCCGCGCAGCAGGGGCGGATCGGCGAGCCCGAAGACGTCGCGCGGGCTGCCCTTTATCTCGCCAGCGATGAGTCGAGTTTCGTCAACGGCGCCCATCTCTTCGTCGATAATGGCTTCACCGCAATCTGAGCCATCCGTGCGGCGCGCTTCAAAGTTAGGGCGTCCTTGGCACGTCCCGTTGGACGCGCGGCGCGCTAATTGCTATCCCTGGTCGATGCGCGACTGCCTCATTCCTTAAATCGAGATCGATTTAAGGACAAATTATGCAGCAATTCAAAACTATAGCATCCTTTGTGCGTCTGAAAGACGCGCGGCACTGTAGTGATCGGAGATCCCTGATGTCCTTCTTTCCCGGTAAAGATCCCCTGCCCGGCGATGCCTTCGCCTGCGACGCGATCGAGAACCTGATCATCCCGCGCACCAGCGATATCGGCGGTTTTCAGGTGCGCCGCGCGCTTCCCAGTCGGCAGCGACGGCTGGTCGGGCCGTTCATCTTCTTCGACCGCATGGGGCCGGCGATCCTGAAGCCGGACGAGGCGCTTGACGTCAAGCCGCATCCGCATATCGGGCTGTCGACGGTCACCTATCTGTTCGACGGCGAGATCCGCCATCGCGACAGCCTCGGCACCGAAAAGGTCATCCGTCCCGGCGATATCAACCTGATGACGGCCGGCCGCGGCATCGTGCATTCCGAGCGCACGCCCGACAATCTGCGCGGCCATCCGCTGCTGATGTCGGGGCTGCAGACCTGGCTGGCGCTGCCCGACGACAAGGAGGAGATCGATCCTTCCTTCGCCCATACGGAAAAATCCGCCATGCCGCTAATCGAGACAGCAGGCGTGCGCGGGCGTGTGGTCATCGGCTCGTTCGAAGGCATGACATCACCCGTCGGCGTTTTCTCCGACACGCTCTATGTCGATCTCGACCTGCAGCCGGGCGCCAAATTTCCCTTCGGCGCGGGCCACGAGGAGCGCGCCGTCTATGTGCTGTCGGGCGAGGTTGTCATATCAGGCGACCGTTTCGCTGCCGACCAGCTGCTGGTCTTCCGGCCGGGTGATGCGATCACGCTGGAAGCCGGCCGCGATGGCTGTCACCTGATGCTCTTCGGAGGGGCAGCGCTCAATTCGAAACGTTATATCTGGTGGAATTTCGTGTCCTCCTCGAAGGAGCGGATCGAACAGGCCAAGGAGGAATGGCGCACCGGCCGGTTCGATATCGTTCCCGGTGACGAAGAGGAATTCGTGCCTTTGCCGGAAGGCTGAACGACACGAAATGAACGAAATAGACCAGGATATCCGCCTAAAACCGCTCACACTTTCCGGCACCATGCTTTAATAGTGGGAGCATGATGTTGCCCGAAAACCGCTCACACTTTTCGGCATCATGCTCTAAGGTGAAAAGCTTCGGTTCCTGAAATGCACTTGTTTTGCCGCAATCTAATCGAATAAAGCGGAACAAGGAAAAGCAAGAAAGAGCGCCCGCCCGTGACACAACTGCCGAAGACCCCCCTGCTCGACCAGGTCATCTATCCCGCCGACCTGCGCAAGCTCGAGGATCGCGACCTGCCGCAGCTTGCCCGCGAAGTCCGGGACGAAATGATCGATGCGGTGTCGCGCACCGGCGGCCATCTGGGCGCCGGTCTCGGCGTCGTCGAATTGACGATCGCCATCCACAGCGTCTTCGACACACCTGATGATCGGCTGATCTTCGATGTCGGCCATCAATGTTATCCGCACAAGATTCTCACCGGCCGGCGTGACCGCATCCGGACGCTGCGCCAGGAAGACGGGCTGTCCGGCTTCACCCGTCGGGCGGAGAGCGAATATGATCCGTTCGGCGCCGCGCATTCCTCGACCTCGATCTCGGCCGGCCTCGGCATGGCGATTGCCGCCGACCTCGACAAATCAGACCGCCGCGTCATCGCCGTCATCGGCGACGGAGCGATGTCGGCCGGCATGGCCTATGAAGCGCTGAACAATGCCGGCGCCCTCGACGCCCGCCTCATCGTCATCCTCAACGACAACGATATGTCGATCGCGCCGCCGACGGGCGCAATGAGCGCCTATCTCGCCCGCCTCGCCTCAGGGCGCACCTATATGGGCTTCCGTGACTTCGGCAAGAAGCTGACGGCCTATCTCGGCAAGAACATCGACCGGGCGATCACCCGCGCCGTCGAGCATGCGCGCGGCTACGTCACCGGCGGCACGATGTTCGAGGAGATGGGCTTCTACCATATCGGCCCGATCGACGGGCATTCCTTCGACCACTTGCTGCCTGTGTTGCGCAATGTGCGCGACAATGGGCGCGGGCCAGTGCTGATCCATGTCGTCACCCAGAAGGGCAAGGGCTATCCGCCGGCGGAAGCCGCGGCCGACAAATATCACGGCGTCAACAAGTTCGACGTCATCACCGGCGCCCAGGCAAGGGTCAAGCCGAATGCGCCGAGCTATACCAGCGTCTTTGCCGAAGCGCTGGTGCAGGAAGCCGCTCTCGACGATAAGATCGTCGGCATCACCGCCGCCATGCCTAATGGTACCGGCCTCGACAAGCTCGCCGAGGCCTTTCCGTCGCGCTGCTTCGACGTCGGTATTGCCGAACAGCATGCCGTCACTTTCGCTGCCGGCCTCGCGGCGGAAGGCTACAAGCCGTTCGCCGCCCTCTATTCCACCTTCCTGCAGCGCGCTTACGACCAGGTCGTGCATGACGTGGCGATCCAGGGACTGCCGGTGCGTTTCCCGATCGACCGAGCCGGCTTCGTCGGCGCCGACGGGCCGACCCATGCCGGCTCCTTCGACACCGCCTTCCTCACCACCCTGCCTGGCTTCGTGGTGATGGCAGCGGCCGACGAGGCCGAACTCAAGCATATGGTGCGCACGGCTGTTGCCTATGATGGCGGGCCGATCTCGTTCCGCTATCCGCGCGGCGAAGGTGTCGGCGTCGACATGCCGGCGCGCGGCGAAATCCTGCAGATCGGCAAGGGCCGCATCGTCAAGGAAGGCACCAAGGTGGCGCTGCTCTCCTTCGGTACCCGGCTTGCCGATTGTCTGCTTGCCGCCGAGGATCTCGATGCTGCGGGGCTTTCGACGACGGTCGCCGATGCGCGCTTCGCCAAGCCGCTCGACCACGACCTGATCCGCCAGCTTGCCCGCCACCACGAGATGGTGATCACCGTCGAGGAAGGCTCGATCGGCGGTTTCGGCAGCCATGTGATGCATTTCCTCGCCACTGAAGGCCTGCTCGACAACGGGCTGAAGCTGCGCTCGCTCGTCATGCCCGACATCTGGATGGAACAGGCCAAGCCCGAAGCCATGAACGCCCACGCCGGCCTCGACCGCGCCGGCATCGTCTCGACGGTGTTCAGGGCTCTGGGACGCGGTGTTGCGGTTGGGGTTGCGGGATAAGATTATGTGAGGGCTTGCCGTGTGGCCCCCTCATCCGCCGCCAAGCACGGCCGTTCAATAAAAAAGGGCGGCGCATCACTGCACCGCCCTCTTCATTTAACGTCCCTGCGAAGGGCCCTCTCAGAACTCCGTCCACTCTTCCTGAACGGTAGCCGTAGCGGCTGCCTGTCTTCCGCCGAAGGCCTTGGCGACGGTGCGGGTCAGGGCGTGGGCCGGTGAGGCGACCGGCCGCGAGCTCGTGCCGGCGACGGCAGCGCGCGGCGCCGGGGCCGCCTGGCCGAGCTTGAACTGGCGCAGCAGCTCGTCGAGGGCGTTTGCCTCCTGGGCGAGCGCATGGCTGGCCGCGGTCTGCTCCTCGACCATGGCCGCGTTCTGCTGCGTACCCTGGTCCATGTTGTTGACGGCGGTGTTGATCTCCTGCAGGCCGATCGACTGTTCGCGGGTGGCGGTGACGATGGCGTTGACGTGGTGGTTGATCTCCTGCACCTCGGAGACGATGACCTCCAGCGCCTTGCCGGTCTCGCCGACGAGGCCGACACCGGCAACGACCTGTTCGCCCGATGTGGTGATCAGCGCCTTGATCTCCTTGGCCGCCTTGGCCGAGCGCTGGGCGAGCTCGCGCACTTCCTGGGCGACGACGGCAAAACCCTTGCCGGCATCGCCGGCACGCGCCGCTTCGACGCCTGCGTTCAGCGCCAGCAGGTTGGTCTGGAAGGCGATGTCATCGATGACGCCGATAATGTTGGAGATTTCGCCCGAGGACTTCTCGATCTGCTGCATGGCGGAGACGGCCTTGCGGACGACTTCGCCTGATTTCTCGGCGCCGAGGCGGGTGCGCTCGACGAGATTGCCGACATCCTCGGCGCGCTTGGCGCTGTCGCGGACGGTCGTCGTCACTTCTTCGAGCGCTGCGGCGGTCTGTTCGACGGCGGCAGCCTGCTGCTCGGTGCGGTGGGCAAGATCGTCGGCGGCCGAGCGGATTTCGCCGGCGCCGGCATTGATCGCCGAAGCGTTGCGGCCGACCGATTGCAGCGCCGCCTGCAGCTTTTCGACGGCATGGTTGAAGTCATTGCGCAGGCTGTCATATTGCGAGGCGAACGGCGTCTGGATACGACCGGCCATATCGCCATTGGCAAGCTCGGCAAGGCCGCCCGCCAAGGCGTCGATGGCATAGCGGATCTCGCCTTCCTCGCGCGCCTTCTGCTCGTCGCCTGCCCGGCGCTGGCGCTCGGCGTCGTCGCGCATGCGGTCGGTCTCGCCGGCAAGGCGCAGCTTCTCGATCGCCGCCTGCTTGAAGACCAGGACCGACTGGGCCATGCGGCCGATTTCGTCGCCGCGCTCGACAGCCGGGACTTCGATGTCGTTCTGACCGCCGGCAAGGCGATCCATGGCCGCAGTCATGCCGACCACCGGCCGGACGATGGTGCGCGACATCAGCCAGGCGAGAACGGCAGCCGCAAGCGAGGCGAGGATGCCGCCGGCAAGCAGCGTCGTCTTCAGATCGCTGTTGGCATCGGCCCGGATGGCGGCAAGCGCGTTCGACTTTTCACGCGCAGTGGCCTTGATCTTGGCAGAGGCCTGGCGGAACCCGTCGAGCTGGCCCTTGGTGGCGTTGACGCCGATCTTGACGACCTCTTCGATCGGCATGTCGGTTTCCTTGCGCGCCTTGGTCTGCGGCTCGGCAAGTTCATGGAAATAGAGGTCGGCGGCCTTCTGCATGCCGTCGATCATCTCGACCAGCTGCGGCTCGCCCGTCGCCGTCTGCTTGGCGGCGGCAATCGCCTTCAGCATGCGCTCGCGGTTGGCGAAGACATCGCCATAGGTGCTGTCGCTGCGGAAGAGGATGAAGCCACGCAGGTTGACCGCCTGCTCGAGCATCGCCTGCAGCGCATCGTCGATCTGGTTGACGAGCAGCTCGGACTTTTCCTGCTCGGCAGAAGCGGCCGCGGACGCCGTCGCCTTGGAATAAACGAAAGCTGATATGGCGACGAAAATAAGAATGAGGGCTGCGAACGTGGCCGCAAGTTTACCGTTCAAGGATATGTTTTTGGCGGACATCGGTGATTTCTCCTGACGACAGTCGACGCGGCGAGAGGCAGGTCGCGCGAGACGCAACCGCCGGGATGTTTGAACCTGAGAACATGATCGGCGTGGAAACGCTTGCGCCTTCATGGCGCCGAGCAGTTCAGATGAACCGCTGCAATCACGCTGAACCTATATGGGCAGGCTTTAAATTTGTTTAAATTTGTGCACCGCAACAGCCTGCGGATTATTGTGCCGTTTCCGGAGGATTGAGGATCAGGATGTCGAAATCCCTAGTGGGATCGAAATCCTCTGATGTCATCCGGAAGGTCGTCGGACCGATCTTCTGAACGTTGCTGCCGCAGAAGCTGATGAGGCTGCCAGGCTTGCCCTTGTCGATCGTCAGCTGGAAGCGCTTGATCGGCCCCGCCCAATTGGCGCCGGTCGACAGCACATAAGAGATCCAGCTTTCGGTATAGTTGGCGCCTCCCGCCTCGGCTTCCCGAGCACGCTGCTGGGCAACCCGGACGAAATCTCGGTCGAGGCAATATTTGCGGGAATATTCCTCGAAGCGATCACCCTTCGGCTCACCACCTTCGAGAAAGCTGATGGCGACGGTGCCGCCGACGGCCGGCTTGTAGCGATGCTCGACGCTGACCTTTTTCTTTGCCGGGAAGGTGGTGCGCCACCAATAGGTCGAGCGCAGCGTCCAGAGCGGCACGAGGTCGACCCCGGCGGCAGCGCCTGCGCCCATGGGATAGACGAGGCCGCGAGAGATCCAGTCCTTGCGGACGGTTTCGGGAAGCTTGGCAAGCGCCTCGGTCGTCTTCTGGCTATAGGGCAGGACGGGGATGCCCAGCTTGGCGAACTCCTCGGTCACGTCGATGCCGAGCGAGACGACGCGTTGCTGCAGCTTGGCGGTGATTGGCCTGCCATCCTGCACGGTGGAGAAATGCAGGAAATTGTCGCTGTCATAATCGGAGATGGCGGAATTGTTGTCGACCTGGCCTGATATGTCAGGCATCGGAAAGGCGACCAGGCTTTCGACATCCTTGTCGGAACTATTCTCGAAGATATAGTCGACACGCACTTCCGAAGCGGAGATGAAGAGATCCTCTTCCGCCATGCTGACATCATCGGATTGGGCAAAGATCAGCCCGCCGGTCTTGACCTCGGCCATGGTGTCGTTCGCGAGCGCGGGCGATGCGATGACTGCCGCGACAATCAGAGTGAAGAGCTTCAGCATGGAACACCCCCGTGTCTGCGGCCCGCCCCGCGATCGCCGCGGCAGGATTATCGCCGAAAGCTTTTGAGGGTCAATGACGGTCTTGGGAACAAAATGCTTGCAACCGGCGGCTTTGCCGGTCATGCACAGCCGATGTCAGATCAAAACACCCAACGCCTCGACCAGCTTCTCGTCTCCCTCGGCCTCTTTGCCAGCCGTTCACGCGCCCGCGACGCCGTGCAGCGCGGCACCGTCAGGATCGGCGGCCAGGTGGTCACCAAGGCCGGCGCGCTGTTTAACGCAGACGCGGCAATCGAAATCGACGATCCGGCACAGGACTATGTCTCGCGCGCCGCGCTGAAGCTTGCCGCAGCCCTCGACCATTTCCGGCTCGATCCTGCCGGCCATCACTGTCTCGATGTCGGCGCCTCAACCGGCGGCTTCACCGAGGTGCTGCTGCTGCGGGGTGCCCAGCATGTCACCGCGATCGATGTCGGCCATGGGCAGATGCATCCGCGCATATCAGGCGATCCGCGGGTGACGAACAGGGAAGGCCTCAATGCCCGCAACCTGACGGCAGAGGATATCGGCCATCCCGCGACCTTCATCGTTTCCGACGTCTCCTTCATCACGCTGAAACTGGCGCTCGCGCCGGCTCTTGAGATCGCCGAACCGGGCGCTGTCGCCGTGCTCCTGGTCAAGCCGCAGTTCGAGGCCGGGCGCGAGGCGATCGGCAAGGGCGGGATGCTGAAGGATCCCTCGTCCGCTCCCGCCGTCGCTGCGGAACTGGAGCGCTGGTTCATCGAGGACATGGGTTGGAAAAGCCTCGGCCTCATCCCCTCTCCGATTTCCGGCGGCGACGGCAATCAGGAATTCCTTCTGGCAGGATTGAAACCGTGAGCACCGAAACTGTCACGATCGAGAAGCTCGGCGCCCAGGGCGACGGCATCGCCAGTAGCGCCGGCGGACCTGTTTATGTGCCCTTTTCCCTGCCCGGCGAAACGGTGGCGATTGCCAGGGTCAAGAGCCAGGGCACGATCATGTCGATCACAACGCCCTCGCCCGACCGGCAGGAGCCGCCCTGCCGGCATTTCGGCCCGGATGGCGTCAACGGCACCTGCGGCGGCTGCACGCTGCAGCATATGGCAGACGCGCCCTACCGCGCCTTCAAGCGCCAGCTGGTCATCGACGCACTGAAATCGAAGGGGCTGACACCCGAGGTCGGCGAGATCGTTCCGGCCCGGCCGGGCGAACGCCGGCGCGTGGTGTTTGCGGCGCGCAAGACCGAGAAGGACATGCTTGTTGGATTCAACCAGGCCGAAAGCCACCATATCGTCGCCATCGAGGAATGTCCGATCTCGTCGGCAGGGATCATCGCCCGGCTGCCGGCGATCAGGGCGATTGCTGCATCGCTGGCGAACAGTGCCGAACCCTTCCGCGTCACGGTGCTCGAAACGCTTTCCGGCCTCGACATCTCCGTCGACGAGGTGAAGAAACTCTCCGACCCGCAGCGGCGCAAGGCAATCGAGACCGCGCTTGGCCTGCGCGGCATCGCCCGTGTTTCGCTGAACGGCGAAATCCTCGTCGAGCCGTCGAAGCCGATGGTCGAATTCGGCGGCGTCCAGGTTTCACCGCCGCCGGGCAGTTTCACCCAGGCGACCAAGCCGGCGGAAGAGGCGATGGCGGAGCTGGTCATTGCCCATGCCGGCAAGGCGAAGCGGATCGCCGATCTCTTTGCCGGCTCCGGCACGTTTTCACTGCGGCTGGCGCGGATCGGCCGCGTGCACGCCGTCGAAGCCGAAGCAAAGGCGCTCGCAGCACTCGATCATGCCGCCCGCAACACGCAAGGACTGAAGCCGGTCACCGTCGAAAAGCGCGATCTCTTTCGCCGTCCTTTGATGACGCAGGAGTTCAAGCCCTATGACGCCGTCGTCTTCGATCCGCCGAGGGCGGGTGCCGAGTTCCAGTGCCAGGAGCTTGCCCGCTCAGGCGTGAAGAAGATCGTGGCCGTCAGCTGCAATCCGCTGACGCTGGCGCGGGATCTCGCGATCCTCGTCGAGGGCGGCTACCGGATCACGCAAGTGACGCCGATCGACCAGTTCCTCTGGACCTCGCATGTCGAGGTGGTGGCGACGCTGGAGAAATAGGCGTGCCTGTCGGAAAGGCCAAAAGACGCAACCCCTACTATAACGGCCCAGTGTCCGATCACTTCGACGGCACACATTTCTTCAATCCCGACGGTATCGAGCCCCTTGGTTTCCGCGATCTGCTGCGGTGGCAATTCGGCGGTGGCCGTGAGCGCTGGCCGCAGTCGGTCCCAAGTCCATACCCGGCGGCCAAGCCGGATCCATGCGTAGACGGCGAGGATCTAAGGGTGACCATGGTTGGTCATGCAACAATGCTCGTGCAGGTCGCTGGGCTCAATATCCTCACCGACCCGGTGTGGTCGGAGCGCGTAAGTCCCTTCGCTTTTGCCGGACCCAAGCGCGTCGTCCAACCGGGCATCGCGTTCGATGATTTGCCGCCAATTGATCTCGTGCTGGTGTCGCACAATCATTATGATCATCTCGATATCGCAACGCTCCGGCGGTTGGCTGCGAAGCATCGGCCGCGTGTCGTGACGCCACTCGGCAATGACACGATCATTCGCCGTGCCGTGCCCGATATACAGACGACATCAATGGACTGGGGCGAGCGCATTTCGCACGCCGGAATAAGCATTGATGCGGAGCCTGCACACCATTGGTCCGCTCGCGGAACCGCCGATCGCCGGATGGCACTCTGGGCGTCATTCGTTTTGTCGACTCCAGCCGGAAAAATTTATCACGTCGGAGATACGGGCTTTCACGACGGCATCAATTACAAAGCGGCACAGCAGAAGCATGGCGGCTTTCGTTTGGCCATTTTACCCTTCGGCGCATATGAGCCGCGCTGGTTCATGAAAGGGCAGCACCAGAATCCGCAGGAGGCGGTGATCGGGATGAAGTTGGCAAATGCGGCCTATGTGGCCGGGCATCACTTCGCCACGTTCCAACTGACGAATGAAGCGGTCGACGCGCCGGCAAGAGCGTTGCAAGACGCAATGAGCGAGCATGATATTCCCCCGGAGCGGTTCCGGCCACTGAGGGCCGGCGAGGTATTCAATGTGCCGGCGGTCTAATCGGTATCCGTTTGCTCCCGGACTGGTGTTGGTGTCGGCCTGCTTGCCATAGATACTTCGGAAACGACCGAGATCGCCGCTCAGCGACGCATGAAAGCTTCGAAAGCCGCCCGAGCCTCGGCGCTTTTCAGCCGCGCGGAGAAATGGCGGGCCTCCTCGTCGATGCGGGCGATGATCTCGCCGCGGTCGCCACGAATGAGGTCGCGGGCGATGCGCAGCGCCTCCGGCGGCTTGGCCGCGAGCTTTGCGGCGAGACCAAGCGTCAGTGAATCGACCTCGCCACTTTCAACGACCTTCCAGACCAGGCCGGCTTCCTTCGCCTCAGCGGCCGAAAATGCTTCGCCGGCGGCAAGCATGGCGAAGGCGCGCTGATGTCCCATCAGGCGCGGCGCGACGAGGCTGGAACCTGCCTCGGGCACCAGCGCCAGATCGACGAAGGGTGTGCGAAACTGGCTGCGGCTGGAGGCGATGGTCAGATCGCAATGGAGATGGATCGTCGTGCCGATGCCGACCGCCAGACCGTCGACGCCGGAGACGACGGGTTTTTCGGCCTTCACCAGCGCATAGAGGAAATCGAGGATCTCCTGCTCCAGACCGCGGCCGCCCATTGCGGCAGCCAGAAAATCGTTCAGGTCGTTGCCGGCCGAGAAGCAGCCCTCGGTGCCGAGGAAAGCGGTGGCGCGGATGTCGGGGCTTGTGTTGGCCGCATTCAGCGCATCGGCCATTATGCGATACATGGCGCGGGTGATGGCGTTCTTCTTTTCCGGCCGGTTGAAGCGGATGGACTGGACGCCGGGATAGGCGGAAGGCTGCTCGACGATGATGTAATCGGTCATAAGGTCTCCTCAGGCAAGCAGGATGCGGGCGGCGGCAAGGCTTGCCGCGCCATTGACGACCCGGTCGCGAAGGGCTGCGGTTTCGGCGAGCAGGTTTTCGGCGGCGAAGCGGCAGAGCGCGATACGGTTTTCGGTCGCGCCATCGGCACTTTCGGCAAGCCCGCCCTTGGCGAGGTAACAGCCGGTGAGCACGAGGCCGAACAGCCGCTGATAGGGCGTGGCACCCGAGAGCGCCTCGGCGGTCCCGTTCTCGGCAAGCGTCTTCATCAGCCAGGCGGTCGCCTGCTCGAGATCGGCGATCGCAGCGTCGAGCCTCGCAGCGGTTTCGCCGAAACCGTCGAGATTGGAGCGGCGGACGCCATCGGCGATCTCTCTGAGCTCGGCGATGAAGCCCTTCACCTGATCGCCGCCGGAGAGCGGCAGCTTGCGGATGACGAGGTCGATCGCCTGGATACCATTGGTGCCCTCATAGATCGGGGCGATACGGGCATCGCGGAGATAACGCGCCGCACCCGTCTCCTCGATGAAGCCCATGCCGCCATGCACCTGAATGCCGAGCGATGCGACGTCGACGCCGACATCGGTCGAAAAGGATTTGGCGATCGGCGTCAGCAAAGCGGCGCGCTCCTGCCATTGGCGGCTGGAGTCACCTGCCCGATGCGACATGTCGATCGCATGGGCGCAGGCATAGGAGATGGCACGTGCCCCTTGGGTCAGCGCCTTCATGGTGAGCAGCATGCGGGCGACATCGGGATGTTCGACGATCGGGCTCATGCCGGCGCCGCTTGCGCCCGGCGCCCTGCCCTGGGTGCGTTCCCTGGCATAGGCGAGCGCCTTCTGGGTGGCCGCTTGCGCGATCGCCACGCCCTGCATGCCGACGGCAAGCCGGGCATTGTTCATCATCGTGAACATGCAGGCCAGCCCCTTGTTCTCCTCGCCGACCAGCCATCCCACGGCACCCTTTTCACCGCCGAATTTTCCGTCGCCGTAGATCATCGTGCAGGTCGGCGAACCATGGATGCCGAGCTTGTGCTCCAGCGAGTGGCAGAACAGATCGTTGCGGGGCCCAAGCGAACCGTCGTCGTTCACCAGGAATTTCGGCACCAGGAACAGCGAGATGCCGCGGGTGCCGGCCGGTGCATCCGGCAGGCGGGCAAGCACCAGATGGATGATATTGTCGGCCGCGTCATGCTCGCCCCAGGTGATGAAGATTTTCTGGCCGAAGAGACGGTAGCTGCCGTCATCGCGGCGCTCGGCGCGAGCCTTCAGCACGCCGAGATCGGAGCCGGCATGCGGCTCGGTCAGGTTCATGGTGCCGGTCCATTCACCGGAGACCATCTTTTCCAGATATTTGTCTTTCAGCGCGGCACTGCCATGGGTGCTGACCGCTTCGATGGCGCCCATCGTCAGCGTCGGAGCGAGCGCGAAGGCCATGGAACCGGAATTCCACATTTCGAGTGCCGCGACATTCAGCATATGCGGCAAGGCCTGGCCGCCGAAGGCCTCGGGCGCCGTCAGGCCGTTCCAGCCGCCGGCGATCCAATGGCGATAGAGATCGCGCCAACCATCCGGCAGCTTGACCTCGCCGTCGATCAGGCGGGCGCCCTGGCGATCGCCGATTTCGGCGAGAGGCGCCACTTCCTCTGTGGCAAAACGTCCCGCCTCGGCCAGGATCGCATCGACCAGATCTTCGCCGAGATCGCCGAGCAGCCCTTGCGCCATCGCCTCGCCCATGCCCGCTACGTGTTTCAACGTGAACGCGATTTCCTCGACGGGCGCCTTGTACATGGTTTTTCCTCCGCAGACCGGCCTGCACTTGGGCAAGCCCCTCCGAGGCAAGGGCTAATTGATTTTTACGTAAACGTCAATTTCGATTTCCTCGGCCGCCATGCGATAAATCACCTGACATGGCGCTTTGCTCTTGCACCTTTGGACAAATGGACGTCATGAACAATCTCTAAGGGAAGACATCGCCTTCGCAAAGGACCGGCGAACAATGGATACATTGCCCGTCAACATACCCGGTTTCGTCTGGGCCTATCGCTTTTCGCCCGAAGAAAAGACCGCGGTGCGACTGAACAATAGTGCGACGGTGGCGGAACTGACCGCCGACAACTGTTTCTACTGGCTGCACCTCAACCTTGTCGATGCCCGCGTGCCGGCCTTGCTCGACACGCTGGACGGACTGACAGAGGACGCGAAATCGGCGCTGACGACGCGCGATACGCATGCGGCCATCACCGTCGACGAGCAGATGCTCTATGGGACGCTCGTCGATTGCCAGCGCGATTTTGCCCAGGATACCAACAATCTCGGCTGGCTGCATTTCGCCATGTCCGACCGCTTCCTCATCACCACCCGGCTGCAGCCGCTGCGCAGCGTCGAACGGGCGCGGGCCCTGATCGAGAAAAACCCGGGCAAATTCTCCCGACCGGTCGATCTCTTCGAACTGCTGGTGATCGAGTTCCAGCGCACGCTGATCGCGATCGTCATCGAACTCACCGAAGAGCTGAACCAGATCGAGGATATCGTCTACGACAGTGCGCAGCGCGACGAGCGCCGGCGTCTGGCGCCGGTCCGGCGCACCGTGGTCAGGCTGCATCGGCACCTGCGCACCGTACTGGCGCTGATGCGCCGGGCGGCGGCGGCCGACGACGACGAGATGCCCTTCGGCTTCGACGATGTGGCGCGGCGGCTGACGAGCCGGCTGGAAACGGTCGACCACGATATCTATGCGCTGCAGGACCGGGCACGCCTGCTGCACGAAGAAATCGATTCGAAACAATCCTCCGAAACCAACCGCCACCTTTATCTGCTGTCGATCATGACGGCCTTCCTGCTGCCGCCGACGCTGGTGACGGGCTTCTTCGGCATGAACACGGCAAACCTGCCCTTCGCCGTCGGCGACTACGGCACCGAATACGCCGTCGCCCTCATCGTCGCCTCCATCGCCTTTGCCTGGTGGCTGCTGAGGCGTGTGGATATTCTTTGAACGCGAAACGCCCGGCATGACTGCCGGGCGCCTGGTTCTTATCTTAGCGCGATATCACGACATGCCAAAACCGCTACGCGGTTTGGGGTGACGTCAGTAGGGCGAATAGCACTGCTGACGCGGGCCGTTATAGGGCTGGAAGGTGTTGTCGTAGGCGCGATAAGACCGGTAGCGGTTTGCGCACCAGGCGACGTGGCTCGAACCCATGCGGGGGGCCGGGTCGACGTAACGCGGCTGCGCGACAATCGCGCCGCCGATCACTGCGCCGGCGCCGAAAGCGGCAAGCGGATACCAGTAGCCGTTATAATGGCGATAGCCCGGGCGGTAATAGGAATATCCGCGATAGCCGCCATAATAGCCGGGCCGGTAGTAGGCGCCGGGACGATAGCCAGGCCGGTAATAGGCGCCCGGACGATAGCCGGGGCGATAATAGCGGCGGTACTGGACATTCTCGACTGCGGAGGATTTTTCCACCTGCGGGGCGGTGGGCATCTGGATTGCCTGCGACGGCGCAAAGCCCGTCAGGACCACGGCGGCAGCCAGAACTGCGGTCGCGATCTTGTTTCTCAGCCCGATCATTGCTTCAACTCCCATACAACAGCGATCACCGCCTGCCTAGCAACGCCTTTTCGCCTGAATGGTTCCAAAAGCAGCCGGGGCCGGCTACTCTCCCTTTTAGATCAGCTGAACTGAACCGGACATTAACTGGTGCGGCAAAGCGCTATCAGGCAACGACGGAGAACTTCGCCTGGTCACCCTGCAGACGGTTCACCATGAAGTTCGAATACCATTCGAGGAACTGCATGACGCCGCCCTCGTGCAAGGCGGAATAGGGGCCGGGCTCATAGGCGGGTGAGTGAATGCCGAAGGCGTTTTCCTCGACGATGCGGCGATCCTGATCGTTGGTCTCAGTCCAGACGTGGGTCAGTTCCTCGAGATTGTAATCCACGCCTTCGACGGCATCCTTGTGGACGAGCCACTTGGTCGTCACCGCCGTCTCGTTGGCGCTGAGCGGCAGCACGCGGAAGGAGATGGCGTGGTCACCGAGCAGATGGTTCCACGTCGTCGGGTAGTGGAAGAGCAACATGGTGCCGATATGGCTGATCGAGATATCTTCGGAGAGCTGACGCTGGACGGCGCGCTTGCCCGACATGGTGTAGCTCTCGGCATCTTCGATCAGCGGCATGCGGGCAGTGCGGAACTGACCGTCCGGCGAAATCTGAAACTTGCTCGGCAGGCCGGCAGCCTCGCAGCGCGCCCAATGGCCGGCGATCTCAGGATCGTCAGCGCCGCCATCCGTGCCGGTGACACTCGGCGCTTCGGGATAGGTGCGGCAGAGTTCGGGGTGATTGGCGGCGCAGTGATAACACTCGCGGTTGTTTTCCCAGACAAGCTTCCAGTTGCCCTTCTCGATGATCGTGCTCTGGAAGGCGACCTTGCTCTCACTGATCCGGTGCGGCGCGACATAGGGTTCGATCTTGTCGCGCACCGGCTGGAAATCCGGGGCGGTGTTGGCAAGGCAGATGAAGACATAGCCTGCGACGGTTTCGCAATGGACGGGTTTCAGGTTGAAGCCGGTCTTGTCGAAATCATCGCCCATGTGGCGGGCAAAGGCGAGCTTGCCTTCGAGATCATAGGTCCATTGATGGTAGGGGCAGACAAGACGCACGGAGGAGCCGTGCTCCTTGGTGCAGACGCGTGAGCCGCGATGGCGACAGCTGTTGTGGAAGGCGCGGATGATATTGTCGCGGCCGCGGACGATGACGACGGGATAGTTGCCGATCTGGACGGTGAAATAGGCGCCCGGCTTCGGCAGCTCGCAATCATGGCCGATGAACAGCCAGTCGCGATAATAGATCATCTCCATGTCGAGCTGGAAATAATCCTCGTCGATATAGAACGGCTGTTCGAGGCTGAAGCCCTCACGGCGGCTCTTGAGCTGACGCAAAACGTTGCTGCGAATATCCATCTTCATGTCCTCGTGCACCCGGTTGCCACCCTCGCGTGGGAAGGCCGGCGGAAGCGCGCCCGCTTCCTTCTCCTTCGGGAGAATTGTTCATGGCGCCATTTAATCACCGAGCATGGCTGCCGCTTGGTTGTAATGCGACATCGGCTTCGACATTGACGACAGGATGCAGCAAGCCACAAGCTGCCCATCCCGGTCGATGACATTGCCCGACTCTCCCGGCAATTATCGTCAATTGCGACATGGCGTAAAGACCCGTTGCGCAAAGAGGTCGGCTGCTCGGTATCGATGTCAGTCGCGTTTGCGACATCTCCCGGTATTTGCCTTTCAGCTGGCCGGCTGCCATGGCGATTTTTTAACATCGCCTTAAGCATACCGTCCTATCCTGCTGCTGATTCAGACCGACCGAAGAACGCGAACCATGGCCAAACTCCGTTATTTCGACGCGAAAGAAGCAAGTAAACTGCAAGAGCCGCAGCTGATTGCCGCGCATTCCGAATTCTTGCGCACTGGTCGCATCCCCCGCGAGCGGCGGCACTGGCTGGCCGAGGAAAAACGCTATTTCACCCATGATGAGGTCGCGGCAAAGACCGGCCGAAAGCTGCAGGTCGCCGGCGAGAAGACGCATCAGCACATCAACGGCTTTCACCACTCGATCCAGTTTCCGAAGATGATCTTCCACCGGACGCTGGAGGACAGCCCGCATCTCGGTTATTGCCACGTCACCGCCGCGCGGACGAAATTCGCCCATTACGAAGAGGTCAGCTGGGCCTTCTACATCTCAAATTTCTATTCCGACATCGGCGAGAACGATAATTTCTTCGAGCGCATCGATGTCGGTTATTCCCGCATGTATTTTGCCGTCGCGATCAAACCCGGCGAGAACTCCGCCGAAAAGATGACCATCGACCGCTCGGTGCGCGGCAACGGCCTGCTCTTCCGCACCCATGATCCGCAGGCTGCTATCCGCAACATCCTCTTGCTCGGCGCCCGCAACGAACAGCTGCGCGAAATCATCCGGCAGCTCTAAAGCGATTGATCGCCGGCGGCGGAAAGCCTAATGACTGCCGACCTACAGCGCCGTGCGTCTTTCCAGACGCGCAAAGGACGCTGTGGCACTTTGGATTGCTGGGCAGAACATGGCACGCACGATCGACATAAGGACCGACAGGCAAGCAGCGCTCGAGGCGGCCTCAGCCGCTCTTGCCGACGGCTTTGCCATCGCCATCCCGACCGAGACCGTCTACGGCCTTGCGGCCGACGCCACCAATCCCGCAGCCATCACCCGCATCTACGAGACAAAGGGACGGCCGCGCTTCAATCCGCTGATCTGCCATATGGCCGACCTCGCCATGGCCGAAGAGCATGCCGAATTCGACCCGGTCTCACGGGCGCTCGCCAGAGCCTTCTGGCCCGGCCCGCTGACCCTCGTGCTGCCGCTGAAGCCTCAGAGCTCGATCCATTCGCTGGCGACCGCCGGGCTCGACAGCGTCGGCATCCGTGTGCCGAAGGGTTTCGCAGGCGCGTTGATCGGCGCCTTCGGACGGCCGCTCGCAGCCCCCAGCGCCAACACCTCGGGCGGGGTAAGCGCCACGAGTGCCGCCCATGTCGAAGCCGATCTCGGGGCCAGGATCCCATTGATCCTCGATGCGGGCCCAAGCGCCGTTGGCGTCGAATCGACGATCGTCAAGGCAGAGGGCGGCCGGCTGAGGCTGCTTCGGCCGGGTGGACTGGCAGCGCGCGAGATCGAGCGCGTCGCAGGCCGACCGCTGCTGCGGGCGAAAACGGCCTCGGCGGCAATCGAGGCGCCGGGCATGCTCGCCTCACATTACGCGCCGGGCGCTTCCGTGCGCCTCAATGCGACGGCGGTGGAACCCGGCGAGGCACTGATTGCCTTCGGCAGCGCTGCGGTCTCCGGCGCAAACAGCGCGCGGATCGTGCTTGATCTCAGCCCGCGCGGCGACCTGGCAGAGGCGGCCGCCAATCTTTTCGACTACATGAAGCGGGCCGATGCCAGCGGCGCCCAGAGCATCGCCTTTTCGCCGATTCCCGAGGAGGGGCTGGGCGAAGCGATCAACGACCGGCTGCAGCGGGCGGCCGCACCCCGCGACTGAAAAGACCGCGCATGACGATGGAGGACCGAGCCCGAATGAGCAATTCCAGCATTTCCACCGAACTCCTCAACCGCTTTACGGCGATCGTCGGCGACAGGTACGCGCTGCGCAGCGAGGCCGATCTTGCGCCGCATCTGATCGAAAACCGCGGGCTCTATCACGGCTCCTCCCCTCTCCTCTTGAAACCCGGCTCGGTCGAGGAAGTCTCTGATATCATGAAGCTTGCGACGGAGACCGGAACGGCGATCGTGCCGCAAACCGGCAATACCGGCCTCGTCGGCGGCCAGACGCCGCGTCAGGGCAAGTCCGATATCATCCTGTCGCTCGAGCGGATGAACAAGATCCGTGATGTCGATCCGGTGGCGAACGTGCTGGTGGCCGATGGCGGCGCCATCCTGGCCGAGGTGCAGAAGGCGGCCGAGGCGCATGGGCGGCTGTTTCCGCTGTCGCTCGGCTCGGAGGGTTCCTGCCGCATCGGCGGCAATCTTTCCACCAATGCCGGCGGCACCGCCGTGCTTGCCTATGGCAATATGCGCCAGCTCTGCCTCGGCCTCGAAGTGGTGCTGCCAACCGGCGAGATCTGGGACGGCTTACGCCGCCTGAAGAAGGACAATACCGGCTACGACCTGCGCGATCTCTTCATCGGCGCCGAGGGCACGCTCGGCATCATCACCGGCGCGGTGCTGAAGCTCTTTCCTCAGCCGCTCGGCCATCAGGTGGCCTTCGCCGGCCTGAATTCGGTGGCGGATGCGCTTGCTCTGTTCAACCTGGCCTCCAGCCTCTGCGGCGCCTCGCTCACCGGTTTCGAGCTGATGCCGCGTTTCGGTGTCGAGATCACCACCCGCCACATCGACGGCGTGCGCGATCCGCTGGACGCGGCCTATCCCTGGTACGTGCTGATCGACATTTCGACCTCGGATTCGGCCGAGACGGCGGAGCGGATGATGAATGGCGTGCTGGAACAGGGCTTCGAGGCCGGGCTGGTGCTGGATGCCGCGATCGCCGCATCCGTGGCCCAGCAAAAGGCGATCTGGCACATGCGCGAGAGCATGTCGGATGCTCAGAAGCCGGAAGGCGGGTCGATCAAGCACGACGTTTCCGTGCCGGTGTCGAAGATCCCGCATTTCATGGCCGCGGCTGAAGAAGCTGTGATGGCGGCGATGCCGGGCGCCCGCATCTGCGCCTTCGGCCATATGGGCGACGGCAATATTCATTATAATATTTCCCAGCCGCTCGGCGCCGACAAGACCGCCTTCATCGCCCGCTGGCGCGAAATGAACCACATCGTGCATGGGCTGGTGCTGGCGCATGGCGGTTCGATCTCAGCCGAGCACGGCATCGGCCAGCTGAAGCGCGACGAGTTGGCGGCGATCCGGCCGGCGATCGAAATCGAGCTGATGCGCCGCATCAAGCGCGCCTTCGATCCCGCCAATATCATGAACCCGGAAAAGGTTGTCAGCCTCGATCCTTGAGGCCGACGGTCAGAGCGATCAGGCCTGCTGCGTGCAGCAGGTCAGGGCGATCAGCTTTGCTGCGTGCCGCCGCCGGTCAGGATCATCAGCGCCGGCGACTGCTGGGCAGCGTTCTGGACATCGTACATCGCGGTAAACCGGCGCAGCAGCTTGTCGACCTTCTTCGGATCCTGGAGATCCTCGAGCTTGACGAAGCGGTTGATCAGATCGGCCTGCTTGGCGACATCCATGCCCGAGATCTGCGATGGCAGGCTGTAGGCTGTCGTGATGACCTGATAAAGCGCCTTGTCGCCGAGGATCGAATAGATCGAAGTGATGCTCGAGGCCTTGCGGCTGAAATAGAGCGCCAGGCGCACGCCGTCGTTGGTTTCGCCTTGCTGGGCTTCCATCGTCTGCTGGACGTAAAGCTCCTGGGTGTGGTCCTCGGCCGCCTTGTTCTGAATCGTGCCGATCTTGGCGCGGGTCAGATTGCCGTCCTTGTCGAAGTTGAAGGCGGCGACGATATCCTGGAAACGCGCATCGGCCTTGGTGTTGAGGTAGCTCTTCTTGTCGTCGGGATCCGAGGTGAAGATCTTCTTCAGCGTGGCCTTGTCGTAATCCTTCGGGTCAAGGTTGTTCGCCTTCAGCACCAGGTCGGTCAGGCGGCTATCATCCAGGAAATCGTCGAGCGACTTCACCTTCGCCATGCCCTTGGCGAAATAGTCGACTTCGGCCGTCGCATCTTTCGAGGCCTTGTCCTTCACCGGACCGTCCTTCATCAGCATAGTGATATGCGATTTATAGTCGGTGGCGTATTTGGCCATGGTCGCGTCGGGAAGCGCCTGGAAGGGCGATGCCGCCTTGCCGTCGGGGCCGAAGTTGAAGGCGCGGGCAAGGTTGGTGATGCGTTCATCCTTGAGCGAGGCAATATAGCCATCCGGATCATAGGCATCGCTCGTCAAGATCTTGCGCATCATCGAGCGCGGGACATCCTGGTCGGTCAGACCGAAAGCCTGCAGCGCCACATGGTAGAGATCCGGCAGATTGTCATTGCCCTTGCTGAAATCGGCGGACGAATTGCTGCGCAGGAAATCATTGACGGTCTTGACGTCGGAGAAGTTCAGCAGGCTGCTGCTGTCGGCCATAAGCTTCTGGTAGTTGGATGCGACCTCGTCGATCGCCTCGTCGCGTTCGTCGTCATAACGCGCCGCGTAATTGTCGTTGGTGGTCTGCGCCTGGTCGGCCGTCTGGACCGAACTGACGACAGGAAGCGATCCGTCGGCGGCGAAGTTGAAGTCGGCGTTGAGATCGGCGTGGCCGGCTGCGGCAGCCGCCGTCGCATCGGTCAGGATGCTCTTCAGATCGGCGTCCGAGATATCGAACGGCAGATTGTAGGTGCTCTTCAGGAAATTGGTGATCGTGCCATCGGCGATGAGATCATCGACATTGCCGATCGTCGCCATCCGGGCGGAATAGTCGTCCGTCCGCGCTGAGGCAGTAAATTTCGTGCTGCTGATCTGGGTGGCCGTCTGCGCCGCCATACCGTCCTCAAGCGTGCCGTCCGCCTTGAAGTTGAAGGCGGCGGCAACGTCGGCATAGGTGCCGGTGCCGCTCTGATCGGTCAGGATACTGCGAAGAGCGACGTCGCTGATCGTCGACGGGATGCCGTAGGCGTTGCGCACAAAATTGTTCAGCTTCTGGTCCGTCAGCAACTGATCGACGTTTGAGATGCCCGCAATGGTCGACTGGTAGTAGACTGCCGCATTGTCGGCCTTGCTGGCAGTGCTGGCACTTTGGGTTGCCGTCTGCGAGGCGTAAAGGGTCGCGACCGAACCGTCCGCTTTGAAATTGAAGAGGTCGTGAACGTCGCTGTAGCCCTGGGCGCTGGCAGCCGTGCGGTCGACGAGGAAAGTCCTCAACGTCGCATCGGAGACGCTGTCGGCGATCTGCATGCTGTTTCTGATATAGCTGACCGCAACAGCATCGGACATGATGTCATCGACATTGGTGACGTTGCCGATCATGCTGTTGAAATGCGCTGCATTCGCCGCCGACTTGTCGGTGGTCGACTTCCGCTGCGCCGCAGTCTGGATCACGGAACCGTTGATCGAGCCGTCTGCCTGGAAGTTGAAGTCGGCATTGAGATCGGCATGGCCCTGGGCCGCTGCATAGGCGGAATCGGTCAGGATGTTCTTCAGGTCGGCATTGCTGAAACTCGTGCCGAGACCATAGGCATCCTTGATGTAGCGGGCCAGCACACTGTCGGCGAGCAGGTCGTCGACATTGGTGATGCCGGTCGACTGCGAGGTGACGGTATAATAGTTGTTGGTGCTCGATGCCGCCGCCTTCAGGCTGTTCGCCTGGTCGACCGACTGGACGCGCGCCGTGCTGGAGGTCGACCCGTCAGCCTTGAAGTTGAAAGCATTGTAGACATTGGTAAAGCCCATCAGCTGGGCATAACCGGGATCGGTCAGCACCGCGCGCAGCGCTGCCGCGGTGAAGTCGGCGCCCATGCTGTAGGCCGTCGTGATGTAGGAGGTCAGCCGCTTGTCGGCGACCAGATCGTCGACATTGGTGATCGTGCCGATCTTCGCGGTGTAATAGGCCTTGTTGTAGTCCGCTGCCGTCTGGCCGACGTAGTAGACATCCGAACCGACCGAATTGTCGATGATGAGGGACTGGGAATTCAGGGTGTAGGACTCGATGACCGAGGCCTTCTGCGCGGCGGTCTGCGCCGTGCCGTTGACGGTGCCATCCGCATTGAAGCTGAACTGGGCGGCAAGCGCCTTGTACTTGTCGCCGCCTTGCGTGTTGACGACGCTCGTGGGGTCGCTGAGATCGCTCGTCAGCACCTGCCGCAGAAAATCCTTCGACGCATAGGTCGGATCGATCTTGAAGGTCTTCAGCACATAGGTGCGCAGCCGGGTGTTGTTGACCAGGTCGTCGACGGTCTGCACGCTATCGATATTGTTGCTGTAATAGGTGCTCTCGGCGGTCGCGGCCTTGTCGGCATCGATGAAGGACTGCTTGTAGAGGCCGATGAGGTCGTCCTCCTGTGCGTCCGTCTGCACGTCCTTGGCCGGCTCGTTGAAATTGAAGGCGGCGGCGAACTCGCGGTAGCGCGTATCGGAAAGCTTGTTGGCGTAGCTGTTGGGATCGGTGAGATCGCTCTCGAGCACCTTCTTCATGAAGGCCTTGGCGTAGGTCATGTCCTCGAGACCATAGGCCTTCATCGCATAGCTGTAGAGCTTGTAGTCGCCAAGGAAGTCGTCGACTGACGTGACCTTGTTGATATGGTCAGCGTAATACTGGGCATCCTTCTTGACCGTCGCTTGCGACGCAACCTTGTTGAGGCTGGACGTCATATCTCGCGACAGGATCGTGTAAGCGAGGGAAGCCGTGATCATAAAAAGCGCCCTTTTCGGCAAAATCTCTAAAAGAACGACGAACTGCTGGTGAGCACATTTTGCCATGGAAAACTTACCTGAGGCTTACCTCTGGATGCATCATTTCAGGACACCACGCCGTTCACCTTCCGGAAACCCTGCCGGATTCGGTTTTGATAACCATCAGAGGAGGCAAAGTTTTCTTAACCGCAATTTTTAAGCTGTACGGAAGGGCGGCTGCCTATTGTCGGCCATAGAGGACGAAAAGTCCCAAGGAGAAGACCGGAAATCGGCTCTCAGGTAAGACAAGGGTAGAATGAAATGAACAATCCCGTTATGAAGCCCGC